>Ga0214921_10004426_pt1 | contig 20688 bp, 23 predicted proteins | sample LL1505_MetaG_FD_177992 | JGI IMG/M metagenome (GOLD analysis project Ga0214921, IMG submission 177992) | Freshwater microbial communities from Lake Lanier, Atlanta, Georgia, United States - LL-1505 | ecosystem: Environmental > Aquatic > Freshwater > Lake | place: USA: Georgia | collected...
GTTTGTTTAGAAGCAATATTGGCCATTGGAAGGCCTACAAAAAAGCCGACTTCCATCCTGCACAACAAAGCGCAGTACTGTCAGAGCAATGGTTGCAAAACAATACCAGCGCTTACAGCCTGGTGGGACGAAGCAGCTGATTAGCTCAGTCGATTTTGATGTTGACGGCTTTAATCACTTGTGCCCATTTTTCAATTTCGGCTTTTTGAAAATTCAGCACTTGGTCAGGCGTCATGTTGGATGGCTGCATACCTAGTCCTTTAATCCGATCTTGCATGTCGGGTGTTTGGATGATTTTCAGAATCTCGGCATGCAATTTATCGACGATCGGCTTGGGCGTGCCAGCTGGGGCAAAAAGCGCTTGCCAAGATACCACCTCGAACCCCTGTGTGCCTGGCCATCCAGATTCTGCGACGGTTGGCACATCGGTCAATGAATCGGTCAAACGTTTTGCCGAAGTGACTGCAAGTGCTCGAAGCTTGCCGCTTTGAATATGGGGGCCAGCGACCACCGTGGTGTCAAACATGAAATCAACTTGACCGCTCATCACGTCTTGAATGGCAGGTGCGCTGCCTTTATAGGGAATGTGGGTGAACTTCACATCACCTTTAAAGGCCAATAGTTCTTGGGCCAAATGTTGCGAAGTGCCGTTACCAGCAGATGCCCCTGACAACTTTCCTGGGTTGGCTTTGGCAGCTGTTAACAAATCGCGCAAGGTTTTATAGGGACTGTTGGCGGCCACCACCAACACAACGGGGTTGGTGCCATACATGTAGACAGGTGTGAATGATTTGACTGGGTCATAACCTAGCTTGGGATACAGACTGACATTGATGGCGTGCGAGCTGATGGTGCCACCCAGCAAGTGGTAACCGTCTGCAGGCGCGCGAGCCGCCACCTCTGAACCCACGCTACCGCCAGCGCCACCTTTGTTTTCAATGACCAGCGTTGTACCCAATGCAGTACCTAGTTTTTGTGAAATCAAGCGTGCCAAAATATCTGTTGTACCGCCGGCAGGAAATGCCACCAAGTAATTGATGGGTTTGGACGGCCAAGGTGCAGCTTGGCTAAAGGCTGCAGGTGCGATCAAACCAGTAGCAAAGGCCACGGATGTTGTTAAAAATTGACGGCGTGATTTCATGTTTGTCTCCTGATTGATTGTTAAGTGATAGGCGCTGGATTGAACAGCACCAATGCGTTGTGCAACTTCCAATGCTCGGCCCATGTCTTGCGGCCACTGGCCACATCCAATAGCAGTTTGAACAACTCCCAGCCACCTTCTTCAATGCTGATGTCGCCATCGGCCACGCGACCAGCGTTCAAGTCCATCAAGTCGTGCCAACGCTTGGCCAAGTCTGTGCGTGTTGCCACTTTAAGGACAGGACACGCTTGTAAGCCATAGGGAGTTCCCCGTCCCGTCGTAAAGACGTGCACGTTCATACCTGCAGCCAATTGCAATGTGCCGCAAATGAAATCACTGGCGGGCGTGGCCGCAAAGACCAAGCCTTTTTGGGTGGATTTGAGTTTTTCGCCAGGTGACAATACATGCTGAATGGGCAATGTACCGCTCTTCACAATTGAGCCCATCGCTTTCTCTACAATGTTGGACAAGCCACCGGCTTTGTTGCCGGGCGTGGTGTTGGCGCTTCGATCGGCTTGGCCGCGTTCTAAATAGCGGTCGTACCAATCGAGTTCACGCACAATGCTTTGTGCGACTTCAGGGTTACTTGCCCGATGTGTGAGTTGCTCAACAGCATCGCGCACTTCAGTGTTCTCACTGAACATGATGGTGGCACCTGCTCGCACCAACAAATCGGCTGCAAAGCCAACGATGGGATTGGCGGTGACGCCTGAAAATGCATCACTGCCACCGCATTGAACGCCCACCACCAGTTCGCTTGCCGGTACGGTTTCCCGGCGACGGGCATTGAGGCGCTCAAGATGTGGTCTGGCCCCCTCTGTGATGTGTTGCAACATGGACATGAAGCCTACGTGTTGATCGTCTTGAAGGCAAATGGTATCGGGTCCATCGGTTGCTGTGCGCTCATCGACCAACGGAAAACTACCTGGCGGCAGCAAGCGCTGCGGTGGTAATTTTTCACACCCCAAGCTGATCACAAACACTTCATTGCCAAAATTGGGGTTGAGGCTGATGTTGCGCAAGGTGCGAATGGGAATGATGGCATCGGGCGCATCGATGGCCACACCGCAACCGTAGGTGTGCTCAATGCCCAGCACGTCGTCTACGTTGGGGTACAAGGGCAACAACTCTTCTTTGATTTTTTGCACTGCTAAAGACACCACACCTGCCACACACTGCACCGTGGTGGTGACGGCCAAGATATTGCGTGTGCCCACAGAGCCATCGGCATTGCGATAGCCTTGAAAGGTGTAACCCGTTAGCGGCTCAATGGCAGTTTGTGGGGCAGTGGCCATCGGTAAATTTTGAAAATCTCTTGCAGCAGGCACATCGAGCAAGCGCTCATGCACCCAGCTGCCAGCAGGAATATCGACTTTGGCGATGCCTACATTGACGTTGTAACGCAGCACAGCTTGGCCAGCTGCAATGTGGTTCAAGGCAATTTTGTGACCTTGTGGCACCGCATTCAACAGCACAAGATGGATGGAGGTCTGACCTGCTTGCACACGGTCGCCCGCTTTCAAGCCACCTGCCGTCACCACAATGGCCACGTTGTCTGCAGGGTGCATCACGATGCTAGGATGGATGTCAGGGTTCACGAGATCAATGATATCTTGTCGCCCTCATAGAATGACACAAGCTCATCCGAACAAACCCTATGACCGCCCAACACCAAGCCCCTGCCGTTGTGAAACTTCAAGTCATTCCTGTTGCAGGAAGAGACAGCATGCTGCTGAACCTGAGCGGTGCGCATGGCCCCTTCTTCACCCGCAATATCCTGATCCTGACCGACTCTAGCGGCAACACCGGCATTGGCGAAGTGCCAGGCGGTGAAAAGATTCGCAAGACCCTTGAAGACGCGCGCCCTTGGGTAGAGGGCCAAAGCATTGGCAACGCCAAGAACTTGCTCAGCAGCTTGCAACAAAAATTTGCCGATCGCGATGCGGGCGGTCGTGGCAACCAGACCTTTGACTTGCGCGTAGCCATTCATGCAGTGACAGCCATCGAAAGCGCCTTGCTCGATCTGTTAGGTCAGCATTTAGGCGTGCCAGTTGCAGCGCTTTTGGGTGAAGGCCAACAACGCTCACAAGTCCAAGTCTTGGGTTATTTGTTCTACATTGCCGATCGTCTCAAAACAGATCTGCCTTACAACAGCGAACCCAACGCCAACAACGACTGGCAACGTCTGCGCCATGAAACGGCGCTCACCCCCGAAGCCATTGTGTGTTTAGCGCAAGCCGCACAGGACCGCTATGGTTTCCAAGACTTCAAACTCAAAGGCGGCGCCCTTCGCGCTGAAGAAGAAATTGAAGCCATTGTGGCCTTGCATGAAACCTTTCCCGAAGCGCGCATCACGCTCGATCCCAATGGCGGCTGGCTGCTCAAAGACGCCATCCGGTTGCTGCGCGATCACCGCAACACCATGGCTTATGCAGAAGACCCTTGCGGCGCAGAAGGTGTGTTCTCAGGCCGCGAAGTGATGGCCGAATTCAAACGCGCTACGGGCTTGCCCACTGCGACCAACATGGTCGCTACAGACTGGCGTGAGATGGCGCACAGCATTCAATTGCAGTCGGTCGACATTCCCTTGGCCGACCCTCACTTCTGGACCCTCCAAGGCTCAGTGCGTGTGGCGCAATTGTGCCAAATGTATGACCTCACTTGGGGCTCACACTCCAACAACCACTTCGATGTGTCATTGGCCATGTTCACGCACTGTGCGGCAGCCGCACCGGGCAAAGTGACCGCCATTGACACGCACTGGATTTGGCAAGATGGCCAGTACCTCACGCAAGAACCGCTGCAAATTAAAGGGGGCATGATTGAGGTACCCACCCAAGCTGGTTTGGGCGTTAAGCTCAACATGGATGCCGTAGAAGCGGCACATCAACTTTACTTGCAGCACGGCTTGGGCGCACGCAACGATGCCATGGCCATGCAATACCTGATTCCCGGCTGGACTTTCAACCCGAAAATGCCAGCGATGGTCAGATAAGCGACTCATTTCTAGGAAGCATGCATGCTCAACCCCAAAGTGTCTCCCACCGTATTTCCAAAACTTTTACTCACTGGTGCCGCAGGACAACTGGGTCGTGTGTTACGCCCACGCCTTAAAGCTTACAGTGATGTGCTTCGAGTCAGTGATCAACTCGATTTAGGTACGGCCGCTTCTGGCGAAGAAATTCAAACAGCAGATTTAAGCAATGCATCTGCGATGCAATCCTTGCTCGAGGGTGTTGATGCTGTGGTGCACTTAGGCGGCATTTCAACCGAACAAGCTTGGGCACCCATCTTAGCCAGCAACATCATTGGCATGGTGAATTTGTATGAAGCAGCTCGGCTTCAAGGCACCAAGAGAATTGTCTTTGCCAGCTCCAATCACGTCACCGGTTTTTATCGACAAGATGAGGTCATTGATACCCAGATGCCCGCTAAGCCAGACGGCTTTTATGGCTTGTCGAAAGCCTTTGGTGAAGACTTGGCCGAAATGTATTGGGCACGTTGGGGCATTGAAACCGTCAGCATTCGCATTGGTTCTGCACTGCCCGCGCCCAAAGACAGACGCATGTTGTCCACATGGATCAGCTTTGACGATTTAGAACGTTTGGTGGTCTCGGCCCTCACCGCCCCCATCGTGGGCCACACCATCATCTTTGGTATGTCAGACAACCGAACCTCATGGTGGGACAACACGCATGCCAAACACATTGGCTATCGTCCAATCGATTCATCGGATATTTTTCGACATGAAGTCGAAGCGCGGCAACCCCTCATTGACCGACACGACAAAGCCGCGCTTTACCAAGGTGGCGCATTTGTCAAAATGGCGCCGCATGGCGAATAAACGCTAAGCGCATTGTGTGAATCACCCCATTCAATTTATCGCAATAGGCGAATGCATGTTGGAAGTCCAAGCCAATGGATTTGGGCCTAGCTTTTTGTCTTATGGTGGCGACACCTTCAACACCTCGGTTTATTTGCGTCGCTGCGCCACGCGTGAAGCGATTGAGGTGAGCTATGCCACGGGATTGGGTGTAGATGCGCTGAGCCAACAACTCAAACAAGCATGGACATCTTTGGGTCTCAACCTGAATGCCATTCAAACCATCGAAGGCAAATTACCTGGCATGTATTTGATTGAAACAGACGACAAGGGCGAGCGCCGCTTTCATTTCTGGCGAGAAGACAGCGCAGCGCGCGCCTATTTTCAGACTGTAGAAACTGCCCTGGAAAAATCAGTCCACCAATACGATTGCATCTACTTCAGCGGCATCTCGTTGGCCATTCTGGACGACCCCTCTCGCACAAGACTCTTCGATTTGCTCGGACGTGCAAAAGCAAATGGCTGCCGTGTAGTGTTCGACAACAATTTCAGGCCTAAGCTTTGGCCGAATCAACTAGTCGCTCAAGCGGTTTACGCCCAAGCATTTGCCGTATGCAACACCGCCATGATCACCTTAGACGATCACCAAGCCGTGCTTGGATCCGTCTCACTTAAGGAGGCGCTGACGCATGCGCAGTCCTTGAACATTCCGGAAGTGATCATCAAGCGAGGCTCTGACAGCACCTTGGTGCGTGAAGATTCTGACGCGCCTTGGCAAAGCATTGCAACCGAAAAAGTTGAGCGCGTGATTGACACCACAGCAGCGGGAGATTCTTTTGCTGCGGGCTATTTGAGTCGACGACTTCTAGGTGTGAACACCTCATTGGCCGCGGAATTTGGCAATGCCTTAGCAGCCAGGGTCATTCAACACCGAGGGGCCTTAATTCCATCAGAAGCCATGGAAGACCTCATTTCTCGTCAGGTTTATTGATAAATATCAACAATATCAATAACTTATAAATTTAGCACTCTGCCCAAGAGAGTGCTAAAATCCGATCCATTATGGAAAGGAGTTCTGGTATGACAAACCTAGCTGGATCCCTCGACACTGCACTCGCCCTGAAAAATCCATGGGCCGTCGTGCCTTCGTTGGGTCACCTCGATGCGTACATCTCTGCAGTCAACCGCATGCCCATGCTCACCCCCGAGCAAGAGCAAGAGTTTGCACGCAAACTCAAAAACGAAAACGATTTAGAAGCCGCTGGAAAGCTGGTGCTCTCGCACTTGCGTGTGGTGGTCTCTGTGGCCCGCCAATACTTGGGCTATGGCCTGCCCCATGCCGACCTCATTCAAGAAGGCAACATCGGCTTGATGAAAGCCGTCAAACGCTTCAACCCCGATCAAGGCGTGCGCTTGGTCAGCTACGCCATGCACTGGATCAAGGCCGAAATTCACGAGTACATCTTGAAGAACTGGCGCATGGTCAAGGTGGCCACCACCAAGGCCCAACGCAAATTGTTTTTCAACTTGCGCTCCATGAAGCAAGGCCTCAAAGCTGAAGCCGACGAAGCCACAGGCACGCACCGTGACACCCTCACCTCCGCGCAAATTGACAGCATGGCCAAAGGCCTCAATGTCAAACGTGAAGAAGTGATGGAAATGGAAACGCGCATGTCAGGCGGCGATGTGCTGCTTGATCCCGCTCCCTCAGACGACGGCGAAGTAGCCTATGGCCCCATCGCCTACCTGGCCGATGCGCACCACGAACCTACTGCCATGATTGAGGCGCACCAGCGAGACATGATGGCCAGCGATGGCATTGCCACGGCATTGGCATCGCTTGACGAACGCAGCCGCAGAATTGTGGAAGAGCGTTGGCTCAAGGTGAATGACGATGGCTCTGGCGGCTTAACCCTGCACGACTTGGCCGATGAGTTTGGCGTCAGCGCAGAGCGCATTCGCCAAATTGAAGTGGCGGCCATGAAGAAGATGAAAGCGGCCTTGTTGGAATACGCAGAAGCGTAAGTTGAAGCTTGAATCTAAAGCCAACCGAATGGCTCTTCATGCCAGGCCGGAAACTGGTCATTCATTCACTTGCTTTACGTGTTATTTGGTTGATGCATTCAGTTGAGTGAATGCATAATCAAATTTCAACTTCAGGATTGGTCCTATGTTACTTTCAGCCGTCATTTCCGCAGCAGAAGAGGGTGGGTTTATTGCGCTCAACCCTGAAACGGGCACCACAACCCAAGGTGAAAGCTTAGAAGAGGCCATGGAAAACTTAAAGGAAGCAACAAGCTTGTACCTTCAAGAATTTCCAATGAAAATTAATTCCCGACCAGTCATAACCACATTTGAAGTGACGCATGCCTAAATTTCCAGGCCTTTCTGGCGTGGACATCATCAAAGCATTTCAAAAACTTGGTTTTGTAGTGGTTAGGCAATCGGGCAGTCACGTTGTCATGAAGCGCATCGGACAGGGTTGCGTCATACCTAACCACAAAGAAGTCAAAGTAGGAACTGTGAACGGACTATTGAGGCAAGCAGGGGTTAGCGCCAAAGAGTTTGAAAGCGCTCTTTGAAGTTGCTGACCTACAAAGCCCACATCATTTTTTAAGCAACAACTTGAAATCATCGGCAAGGGCCTGCGCACCCATGCCGTAACGACTGAACAAACGCACCCTGCCCTGCGTATCGAAGGTGTAGCTGCCTGCAGAGTGGTCCATGGTGTAGCTGGTAGGCGTTTTACCCTCCACCCGCTTGAAATAAATTTTAAATTCTTTGGCAATGGCTGGCAGTTGCTCTTGCGTGGGCCTTAAGGCTACGAAGCTGGCGTCAAAGTTCTCGACATACGCCTTCAACAGCTCAGTGGTGTCGCGTTCAGGATCGACCGTGACAAACACGGCTTGCAGTTTGTCGCCATCAGGTCCCAACATGCGCTTTACTTCTGCAAGTTCTTGCATGGTGGTAGGGCACACATCGGGACATTGGGTGTAACCAAAAAACACCACCACCAATTTGCCAGAAAAGTCTTTCAACATGCGAACCTGGCCATTTTGATCTGGCAGGTTCAATTCTTTGGCGTAATCGGCACCCGTGATGTCAACGCCTTTGAATGCAGGCTTAGGTTCTGAACACGCACTCAGCCCCAACAATGAGATCACGACAGCCATGGCGCCAGTGAGTCTCAACCAAGCAGAAAAACGAAAGCTATTGAACATGAAAAACTTTGAATCATTTAAAACAAATAGTGATCGACCAACAAAGCCGCAAACAACACACTCAAATGAATGAGCGAAAACTTGAAGGTCTTTCGCGCCAGCTCGTCGGAGTAATTGCGCCACAAAGCCCAAGCATAGCCAATGAACATCACGCTCAAAATAACTGCCGCAACAAGGTACAACCAGGAGCTCATGCCATAAGCAAACGGCATGAGGCATGAGGCCATGAGCACAAATGTGTAAAGCAAAACTTGAAGCCGGGTGAACTCATTGCCATGCGTCACGGGCAACATGGGCAAGCCCGACTTGCGATAGTCTTCCACGCGGTACAAAGCCAGCGCCCAAAAATGTGGCGGTGTCCACAAGAAAATAATCAAGAAAAGAATGAGTGCTTCGGGGCCCACATCGTTGGTCATGGCAGCCCAACCCAACACCGGCGGCATGGCGCCAGAAGCACCGCCAATCACAATGTTTTGCGGTGTGAGCGGTTTCAAAATGACGGTGTAAATGATGGCGTAGCCCACAAAGGTGGCGAAGGTGAGCCACATGGTGAGCGGGTTGACCGCAAAGTACAAAATAACAGAGCCGATGCTGCACAAAACAGCCGAGAACAACAAAGCTTGCATGTCGCTCAGTTGACCCTTGGCCGTGGGGCGCCAAGCCGTTCGCTTCATTTGGGCGTCAATGCTTTTTTCAATCAAGCAATTGAAGGCCGCTGCTGCACCTGCTACCAACCAAATGCCCACACAGGCAATGAAACCCAATTGCACTTCTTTCCATGAGGGCACACCGGGCACCGCCAAGACCATGCCAATGAGGGCGCAAAACACAATGAGTTGCACCACGCGCGGCTTCATGAGCGCGTAATACTGGCGCCAAGGTGAACCAGCTTGTAATTCGGCAGCGGTGCTCATGCGGCAAACCTTTTTGAAAATAGAGTCATGGTCATCTTTAGATTTTGCTTCTGCTCAACATCCAGGTGAGGGTCATCATGATGGCACCTGCGCCGCCCGTGTGCGCCACCGCTGCAAGCAGGGGCCAATCTAACACCACATTAGACAAGCCTGTGATCAGTTGAAGCGTTAACAATGCAAGTAGAACGCGAGTTAAGACAGGCATGACTTCGGCTTTTTTAAATTGCCACAACATGAAGGCTGCAAAGGAAAACACCCACAGCGCCATCAGCCTGTGCACAAAGTGAATAGACACCAAGGCTTCCATAGGAAGATACTGGCCCTTTGCATCCATGCCCAAGCTTCGCCAAATTTCAAAGCCTTGAAGGTTCCAAGCTGGCCACCACTGGCCATTGCAATCTGGAAAGCCATTGCACGCCAGCACAGCGTAATTGGTACTGACCCAAGCACCCAATGCAATTTGGAGTGTGAGAAAAATGGCCGCCGCCCAAATCAGTTGACGGTGAAATTTGGCAATGCTTTGGCGCTGCGAAGCAGGCTTCCAAGCCACTTGCGCAGACAGCAACACCAGCAAACCAACACCGCCCAACAGGTGCAAGGTGACAATGGCAGGGAAGAGTTTCATGGTGACAGTGAGCGCACCAAACGCACCCTGCATGCAGACCCACAGCAAGGTGAACCACGCCCAAAAAGGCTTGACCTGCCAAGCACTTTGAGAAGCAAAATGCCCTTTCCACTTCTGCCAAGCGCTGCTCACAGCCAGAACCAAAATTAAAAAGCCTACCGCTGTCGCCAAATAGCGATGAATCATTTCAATCCACGCTTTGCTGTGCGTCACAGGGCCTGTTGGCATGGCAGTTTGCGCGGCATCAATGTGCGCCACTGCGCCAATCGGGCTGGCACTGCCATAACAACCGGGCCAATCGGGGCATCCCAAACCAGAGTCGGTGAGTCTTGTGAAAGAGCCAAACAAAACCAAATCGAATGTGAGGAACAAAGTGAGCACCGTGATGGCGCGCAGTTTGGAGTTCGCAGGCTGGTGCCGATTGCTGTACAGAGTCCACACCAAGGGCAGCACCGCAATGAGCACACCCATGCCCAGCAATCGCAGAGTGGGAGAAAGGTTGTACAGGTCGACTTCGGTCATGGAATTAACGGCCGGGTGTGTCCCAAAATGCAGAGGCTTTTAGGAGTCGATCTAAGTCTTTTTTAGCTTTGGCTGCAGCAGCCAAATCGATACCAGGCGGAAAGCGCATCATCCAATTGCCCATGGGATCGACCACATACAAATGTTCTGACAACTGATGACCTGCCGCTGGTTGCAGCCACTCAGAAATGCTTTGGGTACTGGCTCTCAGGACAGTGGCTTGCGCCAAAGCCGGCATCAGTTTGGCGTCGATGGGCGCATCGCCGGTCGCCAGCCACACCCAATCGATGCGGTCTTTTTCTTTGCCCAATGACTCCCTCAGTTGGCGCTGAAAGTACAAATGCTTTTGACACGTTTCATCGCACGCTGCATCTGCCACGCTGACCAACAGCCACTGTCCCTTGAGTGAATTCAAAGCCACTTTCTCGCCATTGAGTTGGGTAACTTCCATGGCAGGAAAGGTGCGCTGCGGGCTAATGAGTTCACCATGATTGCGTCGACCCTCAGGACGAATGACGTAATAAGTGAGGTAAGACGCAATGACGGGCGATGCGCAGACCAAAAAAACAGCCAACATTTTCCAACGGCCGGCTCGGGTGCGCTTCTCATCGACCATGACGACATCGTTTGGATTGGGCAGGGTGTGAACCGTCATGCCCAAAGGGGCATCTTCCCACGGGGCGTTTTCAGTGGGAGTCGATGACTTTGGATTTGATACGGGGTCGGACAATTTGGAACCAGACATAAAGCAATGCAATCAAAAGCGCCAATCCAAACCATTGGAAGGCATAACCATGGTGTTTCTCAACACCTGTTGCGGCTTGGGGCCATTCACGCAGCAAACCTTCAGAGGCTGCGCCTGTTTGAATGACTGAGATTTCCAACAAGGGCAACCCAGTCTCAACACGAAAATCTTTCAAGTCTAGATTTTGCCGTATTACCGTTTTGGCTTCTTCGCCGAGGGCGTAAAGCTTTGAAGGTGGCAAGGCTATCAGACCGCTCAGCGTAACCGGGCCAGCAGGCGTTTGAATGGCCGGTAACCGAGTGCGGTCGGTAAAGTCGCGGCCCACCCAGCCACGTTGTACCAAGACCACGGCGCCGGTGCCCTGCACCTTCAAAGGTGTAAGCACATAAAAGCCGGGTCTGGCGTTCATTTGGCGATTGTCCAAATAAACCGTGTGTTGGCTTAACCACTCGCCTTCCAACTGAATGGGTCGATGCTGCAGGACCACCCGGTTTGCTTCTGAGTCTTGAGCCCCTCCTAAAAAAGAGCCTTCGAGAACGGGCATTTGTGCTTTTTTCGTCATTTCGGCTTGCCAATCGAGCTTGGTCTGGGCTCTTCCCAACTGCCAAAATCCCAATTGACAAGCGATGGCCACGCCAACAATCGCCAACGAGAGCCACAAGACCGATTGAAAGCTTGTGTTCTTTTTCAAGGCCGACGTCAATGCCTTCCAACTCATCCGATAATTCCGATCATGAAAATAATTGTTGCACTTGCGTTCTTGGCCATTTTGGCCAGCCTGGCCTCCGCCCTCTTTTACATGATGCGCAGTGGCGTCAAAGACACCACGGAGGGTGCCGATAAACCCATTGCGCCCAAAGGCAACATGGTCAAGGCCTTGGCTTTTCGCGTTGGCTTCTCCATCGTGCTCTTCATTTGCATCTTGATTGCCTGGAAATTGGGCTACATCCAACCTTCTGGCATTCCTGCTGGTGCTTAATTGACCTGGCGGCAAGATCTCAAATGATTCACAAAAAAAGCGCCCATGGGCGCTTTTTTAGCTGTAGGGCATTGCCAAATTAAAGCCAATAAACCAAGATGTACAAACCAAGCCACACCACGTCAACGAAGTGCCAGTACCATGCAGCACCTTCGAAACCAAAGTGGCGATCTTGTGTGAAGTGACCTTTTTGCAAACGCAGGGTGATGAACAAGAGCATCAACATGCCGATGAAAACGTGGAACCCGTGGAAGCCGGTGAGCATGTAGAAAGTAGAACCATAAACGCCAGAGCTCAATTTAAGGTTCATGTCAGACCATGCGTGGGCATATTCGTAGCCTTGAACGAACAAGAACACCAGACCCAAAATAACCGTCATCCACATGAACTTGATGGTCTTGCTGCGATCGCCATGCTGCAAAGCGTGGTGGGCAATGGTCAGGGTGACGCCAGAGGTCAACAACAAAGCGGTGTTGATGGTGGGCAACCAAAAAGGCGTCATGGTTTGGAAGGGTTCGACAATGCCAGCAGGCGAAGCCGTAGCGCCAGCAGCCAAGGTGGGCCACACTGCTTTGAAATCAGGCCATAAAAGCGCATTTTCCAAGCTGCCCAATGCTGGCAATGAATGTGAGCGCGCCCACCACAAAGCAGAGAAGAAAGCGCCAAAGAACATGACCTCAGAGAAAATGAACCAAGTCATGCTCCAACGGTATGACAAATCAATTTTGTGCCCAAACTGTCCGCTTTCGCTCTCGTTGACTGCGTCACGGAACCATTGAAACAAGACAACCAAGAACCAAATTAAACCGGCGAACAGCGAATACTTACCCCACTCCTCACCGTTGATCCATTGGCCTGCACCCAGAATCAACAAAAACAAACCAAATGCAGCCATGGCTGGATGGCGTGATGGATGGGGCACATAGTAGTAAGGCGTTGTGCCGTGTGCTGTAGAACTCATACTTGCTCCTGCTCTCTCTTAAACCAAATCTGTCTCAAAAATAAATTACAAAGTGATGGGCTGAGCCACCACCCAATTGACCAAGGCTATCAAGCCGAGGACAAAAATCAAAGCCAAAGAAATGCCCACCACCAACACATGGAATGGGTTGAGTTTGGCCATGTCTTCTTGGCCTTCACTGTTTTTTCTCAAACCAATGAAGGACCACAGGACTGCTTGCACAGCGCGGAAAAAGGAAACTTGAGAACCGCTCATGATCCCACCTTGGAGGAGGTCGATGAAACAGGTGCTGCTGCCACAGGTGTGGATGCGGGGGCAGGTGGTGTTTTGCCACCCACCTCAAAAAATGTGTACGACAAAGTGATGGTGGTGACGTCTTTAGAAAGCTTGGGGTCAATCACAAATGCAACCGGCCACTCTTTCTTCTCACCAGGCTCTAAGGTGTATTGGTTGAAGCAAAAGCACTCCAGCTTGTTGAAGTGCGCTGCTGCTTGATTGGGCGCATAACTGGGAATGGCTTGTGCAGCCATGCGACGGTTTTGCACATTTTGGAATTGGTACATGACGGTGGCCAATTCGCCAGGATGCACTTGCACAGAAGTCTGAGCTGGCTTGAAATCCCAAGGGCCACGCGCATTGGCATCGAACTCTACAGTGATGGTGCGCGAATAATCGATTTGGGTGTTGCCTGGCTTAACGTCTTTGCCCGCTGCACCATTGCCGGGCACTTGACGCTCTGCAATGGACAGAATGTTGATGCCGGTCATCTCACAAATGTGTTTGTAGATGGGAATAAGCGCATAACCAAAAGCAAACATGCTGGCCGCAACGATGGCCAGCTTGCTCACCATTTTGATATTTTCGCGGTAGAGGCTCATGCTGCTGGTATGTGAAAAGCTTGTGCTTACCTTGCGGTGAGCACAATCATTTTGACCATGAACCCCACAAAGAAAACCACAGCCACTGAGGCCAAAATAAGGCCTAAGCGGGCGTTGCTTTTCTTTTGTTCAGGGGTTGAGGCCATGATGTTTCAATGCTTGCATTAACCAATGACGCGGGTAGCCGTTGCATCCAGCTTGGGTGGGTTTTCAAAGGTGTGGAAAGGAGCTGGGGAAGGAACTTCCCACTCCAAGCCCTCTGCTGCTTCCCAGGGTTTCTGTGCGGCTTTTTCGCCTTGACCGCGCATGCAAGGCAGCACCACGAACAAGAAGAAATAAACCTGTGCAAAACCGAACAAAAACGCACCCACTGACGCAATGGCGTTGAAGTCGGCAAACTGCATGGGGTAATCGGCATAGCGACGGGGCATACCGGCCAAGCCCAAGAAGTGCATGGGGAAGAAGGTGATGTTGAAGGAGATAAGTGACCACCAGAAGTGCAACTTGCCGCGGCCTTCGTTGTACATCACACCCGTCCACTTAGGCAACCAGTAGTAGGCACCCGAGAACATGGCAAACAAAGAACCAGCAACCAACACATAGTGAAAGTGAGCCACGACGTAGTAAGTGTCTTGCAACTGAATGTCGATGGGGGCCATGGCCAAAATCAGACCTGTAAAGCCGCCCATGGTGAACACGAAGATGAAGCCAATGGCAAACAACATGGGTGTTTCAAACGTCATGGAGCCGCGCCACATGGTGGCAATCCAGTTGAAAATTTTCACAGCGGTTGGCACTGCAATCAGCATGGTGGCGTACATGAAGAACAACTGGCCAGTGACGGGCATGCCAGTTGTGAACATGTGGTGAGCCCACACAATGAAAGACAGAATGGCAATGGAAGAAGTGGCATACACCATGGAGGCGTAACCAAACAACTTCTTGCGTGAGAAAGCAGGAACCACTTGGCTGATGATGCCGAAGGCCGGCAAGATCATGATGTACACCTCGGGGTGACCAAAGAACCAGAAGATGTGTTGGTACATGACGGGGTCGCCGCCACCAGCTGGGTTGAAGAAGCTGGTACCGAAATGACGGTCAGTGAGCGTCATGGTGATGGCGCCAGCCAACACAGGCATGACGGCAATCAGCAAGTAAGCCGTAATGAGCCATGTCCATGCAAACATGGGCATCTTCATGAGCGTCATGCCAGGGGCACGCATGTTCAAGATGGTCACGATGATGTTGATGGAACCCATGATGGAAGATGCGCCCAAGATGTGCATGGCAAAAATACCAGCGTCCATGGACGGTCCCATTTGCAATGTCAGGGGTGCGTACAAAGTCCAACCGGCAGCAGGCGCGCCACCAGGCATGAAGAAAGAACCGGCCAACATGACTGCAGCAGGAATCATGAGCCAGAAGCTGAAGTTGTTCATGCGGGCAAAGGCCATGTCGGCCGCACCAATTTGCAATGGAATCATCCAGTTTGCAAAGCCCACGAAGGCCGGCATGATGGCGCCGAACACCATGATGAGGCCGTGCATGGTGGTGAATTGGTTGAACAACTCAGGGTTGACCAACTGCAAGCCAGGCTGGAACAACTCGGCGCGAATGAGCAGGGCCAAAACTCCACCAATCATCAGCATGGCGAAACTGAACAACAAATACAAAGTACCAATGTCTTTGTGGTTGGTGGCAAACACCCAACGGCGCCAGCCTTCTGGTGCACCATGGTGGTCATCGTGACCGTGGGCGTGATCGTGAGGATGTAGAACTGCGCTCATTTTGATTTCCTTTAAATACTTTTCAAAGTACCAAATTACTTGCGGGCCGCCAGCACTTCAGCCGGTTGCACCACTTGCCCAGTCTTGTTAGACCAATTATTTTTAGTGTACGTAATGACTGCCGCAATTTCGGTATCGGACAGTTGTTTCCATGCGGGCATGGTTTGGTTGTTTTGACCATTCAACAAGACCATGATTTGCTTGGTCTTGTCTGCGTCGAGCACCACTGCAGCGCCGTCAAGGGGCTTGATAGGGCCAGCGCCCTTGCCGGTCGCTTGGTGGCAAGCAACGCAGTTTGCTGCGTACACTTTTTCGCCGCGCTTGAGTGAGTCTTCCAATGCCCAGACTTTGTTTGGATCATCGGCTTTGGCTGCCATTTTCTTTTTCTCCGCATCGACCCACTTTGTGTAGTCTTCAGCAGAAACAACTTTCACATGAATAGGCATGTAGGCGTGTTCTTTGCCGCACAATTCTTGGCACTGGCCATGGAAGTCACCCACGCGCTCGGCGCGGAACCAAGTGTCACGAACAAAACCTGGAATAGCATCTTGCTTGATACCCAATGAAGGCACAGCAAATGCGTGAATCACGTCGTTGGCTGTCGTAATGACGCGCACTTTTTTGCCAACGGGCACCACCAAGGCGTTGTCAACTTTCAAGAGGTAATCATCGCCGGAGGGCTTGCCTGTGTTGGACATTTCGCGTTGTGCGTTGTCCAAGGTAGAGATAAAACCAATGCCTTCGCCTTCACCTTTGATGTAGTCATAGCCCCATTTCCACTGGTAGCCCGTGGCTTTGACAGTGAGGTCTGCGTTGGTGGTGTCTTTGGAGGCCACCAACACTTTGGTTGCGGGCAATGCCATCAAGATCACGATGATGAAAGGAACGATGGTCCAAATAATTTCGACCGTCATGGACTCATGGAACGTGGCAGGTTTGTGACCCACCGATTTGCGGTGCTTCCAAATGGAATAGAACATGACCGAAAAAACCGCCACAAAAATGACGGAACACAAAACCATCATGAACACATGAAGGGAGTGCTGCTCTTCAGCAATTTTGGAGGCCGCGGGGTGAAAGTCCAGTTGGTTCACCGCGGGACCACCTGGCAAATCGTTGACGGCGTAGGCGGCTGTTGCCACCCATGCACCAGCCCAAATACCCGCTTTGCTGAGCAAAGAAGACAATGTGTTGGAAATGCTCTTCATAGTTTTCACAAACTTCCAAGTTTCAAATGAAACCACTACAGTTAAAAAAGGGAATGCACAGTGTTACACCGTTGACCGCTCCAAAGAGCATTGGTGATTCGGGTTAACGCGAGAAATTTTAACCGAGTTGAAGGGCTTCTTTGCGCTTTCTCAAACTTGATCATGTTTCTTTTGGGGGTTTTGAAGCATTTGACGCATGTCATTCAAGTTAATTTCACTTTGTGAAGACACTTTGATTCGCGGCTTGGGCTTCAATGCATGGCCGTAAACCACCTCAAAAGTGAGAGCCAGCCTGCCTTCCGAGTCTTTTTGCGCCAAGGACATCAGGGCCTGTCGAAAATTGTTGTACCAATTTTTGCCACGCAATCCTTGAAATCTGCTGACATGAAAATTACGCCCTAAATTACGCAAATCTTCAACAAGTTTTTCTGGCTTGTCGTAAGTCAAGGTAATTTTCTCCATGTCCATCACAGGTTCTGCAAAACCTGCGTGCACCAACATGTCACCCCAGTCGTGCATGTCGGTAAATTCATGCGAGGGCATTGGCCAGCCCATGCGTGCGTAAAGCGCTCGCAATTCGTGCAGGGTGTCTGGCCCCAAGCATGAAAACATCAAAAAGCCATCAACCGCCAAAACACGGTGCCATTCGGCCAACAAGGCTTGCGGATCAGCCGCTTGGTGAAGCAACATATTGGCCCACACCATGTCCATGCTGTGGGCTTTCAAAGGCGCAACTTTTAATTTTTTCTGAAACCAAGTCGATGGTTTCCACCCAGGCCCGCTTGAATGTGTTTGCGCCCATTGCGCTTCACCGGGTCGATCTGCCCACACATGGCCCACGGCCTTGGGGTAGCGCTTGTTCAGCAATGCCAAAACGTTCAGGCCTGCGCGAATCGGGTTCCAGCAAACCCAAGAGGTGGGTTGCAAGCGAATGAACTCAAGTCGCTCTTGCATTCGCAGCGCTACTTCTTCGTGCAGCCAAGGCGAACTGACGCTAAGCGGCTTGTAAGGCTTTGAACCCAAAGCCAAGTTTGCCCATCTGCGCGCAGCGATGGGGTCTAGGCTTGGAGGAATATCGTTAGGCATGCGATTGAAAGCAATTTGAACTGCCATTTGGTCAGTATGCGAAGTATATTGATTTGCAATGTACCTCCCTAGCCAATGCGCCATTTGCAAAGCTTGGCCATCCCACGCCATTTGCGATGCGTGTGTGGCGGCATTTGGTCAACCCGCAATGAGGTGCCAACAGTGCGCAGCAGAATCTACCCTGGCAATTTGCAAGGCTTGTCTTCAAAGCCCGCCCTCACTCAATGCGTGTTGGTCGGCCATGTCTTATGCATGGCCTTGGGTGCCCCTCATTGCGCAATTCAAATTTCACAGCCAACCGGGATGGGCAAGGCATTTTGCATTGCTGATGCAAAGCACCCCCTTTGTGGCCGACGCCATTGCCAAAGCACATGTTCTTGTACCCATTCCACTTTCAGACCAGCGTTTGTCTGAACGGGGCTTCAATCAATCCTTGTTGTTGTCAGAGAAATTAAGCCGTGAGAAAACGCACCCTGATAGTTTGCTCAGAATGCGCAACACGCTTGCTCAAAGTACCCTGCCCCGCAGCGAAAGAATGACCAACTTAATAGGCGCCTTTGCAGTCAACCCTTTCATGGCGGCCCGACTCAGAGGGCAACGCGTCATGCTAATCGACGATGTCATGACCAGTGGCGCCACGCTCAATGCAGCCGCCACAGCTTTAAAGCAAGCAGGGGCTGTCCATGTTTCTGCGTTGGTCTTTGCCAGAACACCCGCTTAATGCAACGACAATAGGGGCATGTTTCAAATTGTTTTGGTTGAACCTGAAATTCCGCCCAACACGGGCAACGTGATTCGCCTTGCGGCCAACACAGGCTGTGCCTTGCACCTCATTGAGCCTCTGGGTTTTTCAATGGAAGACAAGCACATGCGGCGCGCTGGGCTTGACTATCACGAGTACGCCAAAGTCAAGCGACATGCCAACTGGGCCGAATTTTTAGCCACTGAACAACCCAACTTGGCGCGCGTCTTTGCACTCACCACACGCGGCACACGCTTTGTGCAAGACACGCCTTTTCAAAAAGGCGATTGGCTGGTGTTTGGCGCAGAGACGCGCGGTCTCGCGCCAGAGTTGCGCGAAAGCTTTGCCCCAGAAAACCGCTTGAAGCTGCCCATGCTGGATGGTCAGCGCAGCTTGAACTTGTCCAACAGTGTGGCAGTGACGGTGTATGAAGCATGGCGGCAAAATGCTTTTGCCATGCCAACTTAGCGTAATTTAAAACTTGCCTTGCTTTAGCGTCATTTTCTTAAACGTAATAACGCGCCAATGATTCAGCAATGCAAGCGGGCTTTTCTGAGCCCTCACGCTCGATGCTCATTTCCCAAGTGAACTGCATGCCATTGCCATCGATGGGCACCGCATTCAAGAGTTTCATGTGGCCGCGCAACTTGCTGCCCACTGGCACCGGCGAAGTGAAGCGAACTTTGTTCAAGCCGTAATTCACGCCCATGCGCACGTTTTCAATTTTGATGGCGCTTTGCGACAACTTGGGAATGAGCGACAGCGTGAGAAAGCCATGCGCAATGGGCGCACCAAAGGGGCCTGCCTTGGCTTTTTCCACATCGATGTGAATCCATTGGTGATCGCCTGTGGCCTCGGCAAACATGTTGACTTGCTCTTGCGTAATTTCAGTCCATGGGGATACCGCCACGGTTTGGCCAATGCACGCTGCGAGTTCTTGAAGGGTTTGAAATGTTTTCATTGGAAGCACTCTACCTAGCTTTTGGTCAGAGATCAATCACGACATTGCCTAGTTGGCCGGCTTCAACGGCTTCGTGGGCTTTCACAATTTGATCCAAGGTGAATCGAGCACCGATGGTGTGTTGAAGTTGACCTGCTGCCAGCAATTCATTCACGCGGTTGACACACCAGGTTCTGTCTGTTGGCAACAAGTCGTAAACCAAGAAAAATTTCAAGCCAAGCGAGTTGAACAACATGGGGCGGAAAGTGAGGGGAATGTCACCCACCACATTGGAGCCATACCCAATCAATTGACCGTGCGGCGCCAAGCCGCCCCGCGTCACCCACTGCGATGCGGTTGCAAAGTCCATGTCAATGATGACATCGACGCCGCGGCCGCCCGTGAAGGCTTTCAAGCGCTCTACCACTGGTTCTGATTTGTAAAAAATGGTTTCAACAGCACCAGCGGCCTTGGCGTGCGCGGCCTTCTTTTCTGAACCCACTGTGCCAATGACTTGTCCGCCTAACTGCGTCACCATTTGCGTGATGTAGTGACCCACCGCAGAAGAGGCGCCCGTGACCAACACTTTTTTGCCGCGCAAAGTTTCGTCACCAGCCAAGTGCACCGCTTGAACGGCCGTCAAACCCGGAATTCCCATGCAAGCACCTGCCGCAAAATCGGTGTTGTCTGGCAATTTCACGGCCTGCGATTCAGGCAACACGATGCTTTCAGAAGCAGTGCCATGCGCACGCTGCCACTGCGCGTTCCAAACCCAAACACGCTCTCCGAGACGCTGCTTGGAAACACCCTCACCCACCGCTTCAATGGTGCCCGCGCCATCGCTGTGCGGCACCACCCATGGATCAGATAAAGGCCGTGCACGGCGTGATTTCACATCAGAAGGGTTGACCCCAGAGCTTGCCAAACGAACACACACTTCGCCTGCGCCCGGGGCCTGAAGTGGCAATGACCCCAGCACCATGACATCGCGGGCTTCGCCATTTTTTTCATACCAAGCGGCACGAGTGGTCAGCGTAGAGGTCATTTCGAAATCCTTAAACGCGTTCCAAGATAACGGCAATGCCCTGGCCTACGCCAATGCACATGGTGCAAAGC
>Ga0214921_10004427_pt1 | contig 20679 bp, 12 predicted proteins | sample LL1505_MetaG_FD_177992 | JGI IMG/M metagenome (GOLD analysis project Ga0214921, IMG submission 177992) | Freshwater microbial communities from Lake Lanier, Atlanta, Georgia, United States - LL-1505 | ecosystem: Environmental > Aquatic > Freshwater > Lake | place: USA: Georgia | collected...
TTCAAAATCTATTAAGAAAACAATAAAATGGATCACAATAATATAGTCCATATTATGGTGATTCATTAATAATTATTTTAAAATGTAAATATATAATTATAATAGATGGAAGAATATTTAAAAAAATTAGATGAAAAAATTAAAGAGAAAGGACTTAGAAATTTTTGTGTTTTTCCAGATCTGAAAACATTTAAAATTATTAAAAAAAACCAAGAACAAATCTCTAAAATAATGAAAAAAAATCCTGAAAAATATGCTGGACGTCATTTAGCAGTTGTTTTTATAGATATAAATTTTAAAGCATTAAAACAAAATGGCGATGTGTTTACTATTATAATACATATTTATAAAATATATGACGATGGCGAAACAAATATTGTAGCATCTGATAACTGGAAATTACATTTAAAATATCGTCCAGAAAATATTGAACAACATCCATTTAAAATAAAAAATCTCCAAAAATTAATAGATTGGACTTATAATAAAAAAACGATGTCACACTCTATATTTGGAATGTATTACGATGAGTTAGATGAAAGAATAAAACGGTTACAAAAAATCTATAAACAAATTGATTACACATTAGATTAAACAAAATATAAAAATGGTATATTTGTATTATCTGCAATGTCCGCATCTGGAGAAATAATTGATACATATTGTTCGCAAACTGTTTTTTGAATACCTCTCTGGAGGCAATATGCAACAAAATCAGAATATTTAATTGTATTTGGAGTATTACGACTAAAATTAATTCTAATATCTTGACGATTTGAAAAAGCACGCGCATCATCTTCTGTAAAATTAAAATTAAATGTAAAATCTTTAACTTTTTGTTCGAATTTGTTTTTAATATAATTATTTTTATTTTTATCAAATTTAATCATTTCCTTTAATTTGGTATCAAATGATTCTTCAATACTAACATCATTCGGACTATATTCAACGTCATATTGATTATGCATGTTTTTATAATTAATTGTTTCATTTAAAAATCTGGTCCAAATACTTTCATTAGTATCATTAATGCTCTTAGCATGACTCAATTCATGTTTCACTTTATCTAATTCCTTATTATGCTTACTGTCTTGTAATTCTTTTTGATATTTATGGAACCACTCACTCAATCCGTCTTTGAAATTTTGATACTTGTCTTTGTATTCGAGTATTTTTTCATATTTATCCTCAATATTTGTCAAATAATTATTTAGTTGATCTTTAAGATCTATTTCATTACCATATGAAAAAATTTTAACCATTACTTTCCAATCAATTACGTCGTTTGTTGTTTCATATCTTTTAATAATTTCACTTTTAGTTTTAGTATTTATAATTTTTGCCATCTCAAAAACTATATTTAGATCAATTACATTACATTGCTTATTTGTCTGAGATAATTCTTTCCATTCAAATATTTGTAGCATATTGCTTTCCGATTTAAGTGTATCATTTAACATCTCAATTTTAATATCTAATTCTTCTGATGGATTTTCATCAAATTGTTTTCTTAATTTATCTAAAATTATTTTAGTATTAATAAATTCTAATTCTAAATATTTACGTCTACAATATACATCTGAATTTAATAACAGAGCCATTAAATAGTCTTCAAATCCATGTTTAAAGATACCTTCTTTATCTGTAGAACCATACCAAAACTCATCTAAATAAGTTGTCCTATTATTACCATTATCTTGTTCATATGCAGCTTTTCTAAAATAAACAATTTCTTTTTGATTACGTATAGCAATTAATTTTTTATCAATATCGTTCTGACTGTATTCATGATTACCTCCATTTTCTTGTACTTCAACCATCAATTTAATAATATATTGATTACCTTGTTTAATAGCAATGCAAAAATCATAAAATTTACCTTCTATACAAACTTGTTGTTCTATTTTAAAATATGATTTGACAAGATTGAAAAATGGATTTGAATTAATCCTATTTTTTGTATAAGCTGTAAATTTAGTTTCAAATCTTGGTTTAATTATGTCATATAATGAACCATATAATTGTCTATTTTGGAGTAAATTATAATCTGGTAAAAATAAATTACTAACAATTGAATTAAATAATATTAAATTTGCATTCAAAAATTCATTGTTTTTACCTTTGGTATCATCATCCGGAACTGTTATTAGAAATTTTATTAATTCTTTTAGAGTTTTACTATGACTACCTTTCAACCACTCTCTTAGTTTAGATGATGGTGACCAGTTTATTAGAATATCACTTTTCAAACTTGTTTCAAAAGTATCGTTCTGTTCTGAATTACCATCTACAAAAACATTAATATTATTTTTTACATTATATAAAACATCAAACGATTTTAAATGTTCAATAAATTTTAGTTTATTTGGTTCAATAACTTGAAGTAACAAATTAACAGCATCTTGAAATGTATTAGATTTATTATTTGGATTTACTTGAGCACCAACTGTTACAATTTGAGCTTCCTTCAAAATCCTTCTATCTATTGCTTTTAATATTCTATCAGATTGTCTATTAACAAATTGACCATATTTAACAGCATTCTGACCATACTTAATAAAATTATTACTAATTGTTAATTGGGACATAATATATATTATCATATTTTTATTATATATACAGATATAATAAAAATCAATTTTTATGATGGATTACCATCATATGGATTATATATAATATATATTAATTTTTATTAAAATTAACGATATTAATTTTCATTTTCATTAATTTTTCGTAAGGGTTATCTAATTTGAGACAAGTAAAGTTGGTGATTGGTCGTGTGGAAATATATTTATAAATTTGTGCGGAGTTAGTAATTTCAGGCATAAAAGATTGTACATCAGATGTATAATAAATATAGAAAGTATCATTAATTAATTTTTGTATAGCATTTTTTTGGTTTTCGACGATATATGGTTTCTTATTTTTGAAACCTTTTGACACAGTTTCTTTAAGGACACTAATAATAGCCATCCAATCGGTAGTATAAGCGACTATACTATTTTTCTTTTTGAGTTCAGTTTTGGTATAATTTTTGTAATCAACAAAGAAAAGACCATCAGGAACGACATTTTGGATACTTAATTGAACGATTTTACAGATATCATTATAGGATTTAAGTTGGTAGCCCATTTTTTCGTAATTAAATTGTAGATCTTCTCTACGACGGACTAAGAAATTAACATCAAGATAGTTAAGATCGAAAGTGCCTTGAATAATATCATTACGGTGTTTATCCAAATTTTCGGCAATAATTTGGCGTGCATTTTCAAATAAATTAAATTTAATAAAGATCTTATTAGGTGTGACAATTTTGATACCAATTTTATGGTTTTTAAAATATGTAGACATACCGATACAAATAATTTCTTTACCTTTATTAATTTCTTTCATAAGATGGTTATCGATCTTAGTTTTCCAGAATTCATTAATTTTTTGTTCAATTTCTTTAGTAGTTCTATTTAAAGATTTAGCATTTTTTCTATTTTTCTTTTTTTCATCTTCAATTTCATCTAATTTGTTATAAAGGATGATAATATTTTTTTCACTAACAATTTGCATAGTAATATCGTCGAGATCAATGATAGATATATTTTTGTTATGTGGGAATTTTTTAAAATCTTTAATGAATTGTTCTTTAGTGGAATTAGGGAAACCAACAATATGTGCGATAATTCGTCCTGTCATATAATAATAAAGATATATAAATTATTTTTTTTAATAATATGGTGATATTAAATCAGTATTTTTAAGTTGTTCTATTTCAAATGTTTTACCATTAAAAATACCACTATTTATTGTCACACTGTTTGGTACGTTATAGATGTCCTTAATTATTTGATTACCAGAATTATCTAATAAATTTATTTTAAGTCGATTGGTAGTGTCAGTTGATATTAAATAAAAGTCTCCTTGTGAAGATCCTCTATATCGTTGTCTACCCATTAAATAAAAGATATCATTAGTAGTGGTATCTTTAGCATATCCAACAGGATGATATGTATCTTCGGATCCTCGAGTTCGAATATTGACCATATTATTATTCATTAACATATCAATAATAGGTCGTTCAGATCGACCATATAATGGATACAATGGATTTTCAACAACATTCATATCTCGAACGTCAACAATATCGGGTTTTTGTGTTTGTACGGGAATTGGAACGATTCTTGTTGATTGCGGAATGATATTGCGTTGATCTTGTTGATCTTGTTGATTTGATTGATTTTGTTGATTTAATTTTTTTTGTTGTTCCAAAAGATTGTTTAGAGTATTAATTTTTTTGTCGAGTTCTTCTTGTAAAATAAATTGTTTGTAGGTTGCGTTATTAGACTGATAAAAATTACTATGAATTAGTCCAGCAAATAATATAATTAAAATAATATATATAATTTTATCCATTGTATATAATATCATTATAAAATAATTTTATATTATATATATATATATAATGAGTGATCCATATGTATTAGATTTTAATTTAGATAATATAAACCAATCCGCTGTACTATTATTCAGTTGTCTCGGTGCTGGTGTAACAGGCCCATATGTTCCTGGACCAGGCGCTACATATCCATATAATGTGAATTCAAATGGTTATTATTGTTGTCCTTTATGTTATGGTTATTCAACTGATCAATATGAAGGTGCGACTGCAACATTTGTATCAAATATATTAAATGTACAACCTAATATAGATGCATTAATTAATGCTCCAAATGATGCAAATCCAGTGAATCAAATAACCGTTGAAAATAATTCATATACTTGGACAGAATTTGATTCAGCATATATAACAAATGAGATATATACATTATGGTGTCATATGTATAATTTAATTAAACAACAAACAGGTCCATCTGGTAGCAGTCAATTATCATTATATCAAAATTATAGTGATACATTAACTATATTGATGACAAATTATTTAGATTCATCACAATATAATAATATAACATCAACAACCGCAATGATGATATCACATAGTAGGATGTTTAATATGATGAGTGTTTCGAGTAATATGAAATGTAATTCATCATTAACAAATAAGATGGTTCAATCCAATACAAGAATATTAATGGATGATGTATATGATTATACATTAGTTCCATATGATATGAATCCATCAATTCAATCTGATAATTCAGTACAATTTGTTCTAACAAAAACACTACATAGATTTTTAGAACTATTAAATATGTCATTAATAAATCCAAATTATAATTTAAATTGGATAGATACAAATGAGGGCAACGATAATAAGGTAGAAGAAGTAGTTCAATCAAAAATAGATATAAATGTGTCAATAAGTGCATATAACAGTATAAATGGAAGTGTAGTACCAAGTTCAACGAAAACATATTATATGAATACAAAATCAGCGAGATGTTTAATAAATTTCTTTACATCATTTGGTTCATTTAATTAATTATTAAACTAATATAATCTTTTAGAGTGTCCAGCGACATCTACACTACTTTCAGAAATATCTCTAAGAAAATAATAAATCTCGGAAACAATTTCATCTTCTTGCGTATTAACATTAAAATTTTTAACAGTTTCTTTATAATAATAATCTGATTTTGTTAGATATAATGCAATTGCAATATATTTTTCGATTTCGATATTATGATATTGAATATATATTTTTGAGTTTAATAATTCGGCTTTAAAAATAGTGTTGCTTTGTTGTATTACTAATGAATCATTTTTTATATCAATATCAAAAGCATAATTTAATATTTTTTTAGATAAATAATTTTCTGATTTAAAATTTAATGGAAGTGCCCATGCCCAAGTCCATACAGATTGTTTATTATTAAATACTCCCAATACACTTGATGTCCCAATTAATGTTTTATTATTATTATATTTAATTTTAAATTCAAGTAAGTCCATATCTTTTAATCCACCAATAGGAAAAAACTGTTCAAATTTGATGTCCTCTAATTCAAAATCATAATTTTCATATTTTTTCCGTTGCTTATCCAAATAGCTATATGCATTTGATATAAATAAATTCATAATAATAATAATAATAATAAATTATATTTTAAAATTAAAATATAATTTATTATTATTATGAATTCATTTACTGAAATTACCAGTAATTTGTATGCTGATGGTGGTTTCCCTCATATACGTCTATGTTATGTAGAAAATATTGAAGAAGACAAAAAAAGTAGGGAATTTAGTTCAAAAAATATTATGAGCATACAAAATATTTTAAATAGGAGACGAAATAACGATTTATTATTCCCTAAAAGAACAACAAGAAACATAAATAATATCGATGAAAAAATGGTTCAAGACTATATTAGTTCATCCAAATCTCCAGATGACGATAATGATAATTTTATTATAAATAAGAAAATTGAAAAGCTATCATCTGATAGTGATTCTGATGAATTACAATTTAAATTTAATAAAATATCAGACAAAGATATACGAAATATTAGTAATTTAAATGTATCAAAAATTTTAAAAAGAACTGCCAAAAAAGGATCAAAAAGAGGATCAAAAAGAGGATCAAAAAGAGGATCAAAAAGAGGATCAAAAAGAGGATCAAAAAGAGGATCAAAAAGAGGATCAAAAAGAGGATCAAAAAAGAATTAATCAAAAACAACAATAAATTTACGGCGTTCGCTGCCTTTATTAGTGAAAGGGTGTGTTTTAGATATATTATTGGTATTATCATTATATAATTTGATAACTTGTATATTATTATTTGGTTTATTATTTTTGGAACCATCAATAACAATTGATTGATTTATAGAAGATTCATAGTTATGTTCAATAGATGGTTGTAATTTAGTTCCGCGTTTTTCAATATGTTTAATATTACAACAGATACCTTTATTTTTACATATAAATTTGAGATAATTATTACAACTAAGGTCGTCGACATAATTAATATATAACAATCGATGTAGAGCAATTTTATGATGTTTAAAATAAAAGTTAATATATTTAGTTTTAGAAATTTCGTTATCAGTAACATATCCATTCCATATGCAACATTCAGTATCAGAGAATGGGCTATGATTTATATTATAAACGATTCTTTTAATATCATCCATATCGAGTCGCAATTTATATGGTAATCCTTTACGTTGTTTTTGTAACATTTGTATAAGTATATTATTTTTAGAGATAATATGATTGTGGTCATTATTATGAAGGGTATTAATATCGGAATCATTAATATTTTGTATATTGGTCATTTACTAAAATATAGTAATATATTATTTTTTAGTAAAAAAATGGAATAACTAAATTATTTTTATTTAATTAACGAAATAAAATGCGTAAATATTACCAATTGATGATGATATTGTAGGATTAAGTACGGAATATCTAATATTAATAAATAAAGAATGATCTTTAACATATGTTTGAACAACATTATCGTCTCCAATTTCAATAAAATTATTAATTTTAAGATATTTGAATCCATTATCAATAATAATGAATGGTTGGTCATAAATATCATAAAGAATAATAGGTATATGATGTAATTGGTTCAATGCATATAAATCGATAATTCCGATATATTTAGGTATAATGGATCGTGAAAAATATTCGAGATATTCACTGATTTTATCATCATTCATATTAATAATGAATTGTTCGGAACCATTATTTTTAGATCTATATGTTAGATCCCTTATCATTTTATTTGTTCTCTTTTTATTTAATAAATAGTCAATTATAAAACTTTTAAATACGTTCATCATATCTGTTTGAAATGGACTATAATATCCTAAATTTCTAAAATTTACATCGGAATATACGTGTTTTAACCAATAAAAACAATTAGAATAAGCTCTAAAAATACCATTAGAATTATTAATTAATTGTATATATTTATTACCAATTTTTTCTAAAGGATAAGATATATTATCAATATTTTGAACATTAAGAGATCGATTAGGTCTATTTTTACCAATTTGTGGTATATTATTTTTACCAAAAAGTTCAGTTAATATTTTTTGAATATTCATATTGGCAGATTTTATAATTTTTTGATTGGGTCTTTGTTTGAATCTATCTGGATCTACAATATCTGATACAAAATAATTATCATTTTGTAATATTTCATTTGATTTTAATTCATTTGATGTCAATTCGTCCGCAACTTTATTTATAAATAATATTATCTTCTTTTTTGTTAATGCTAATTTACATGTTGAACCACTAAATGTACAATTTATATTTGCATTGCATCTGTGTTTATCTGTATTCATTCTACACAATTCTCTATTATTACTAATTTTATTTTTAATAATAACCTCTTTACTGAGATAATTATCTGGAACTAAATTAACAAATGTCGATTCTACCTTATTATTCATTATTATATTTTTTTTATTGTCATAATTAATGTTACTATCTGCACCATCATTAGTATCATTATCAGAATCACTATCAGAATCACTATTAGGATCATTATTATTAGCACCTCCTTGATGATCAGGATTTTTAGAAATATTATTAAAAATTTTATTAAGTTCTTTGTTAGTGTATTTGTATAGTAATTTTTTAATGTTATTTTTCTTAGTATTTTTATCAAATTTATTATTATCGATGATAGATTGAATATTATTTTTAAAATCTGGTTGATTATTAAGAAAATTACTCAATTCAAATCTAAATAATTCATAAATTTCTGATTCATATATATCATTTGCAATATTAAATACTCTATCATCAACCAATTGATTCTCTGGACCTTTAATTAATTCATCGTCTATTTTATCATATAATGTTCTACTTTCCATAATAATGCGTTTTATACCATATTTATTAGATAATTTAACCAAATCGTCGTATTTAATTGGTGTTGGTTGAACAGGAACATTAATTTCTTTAACTTCTTTATCTGTAATAATAGCAATAATATTATATAATTTATCATCAACTCTATCATAAATATATCCTTGAACTCTACAATGGATAACAGTAGTATTTTTATCTTTTTTATTTTCATTTTTATTATTTTTATTGTTTTTATTTTCTTCTCCATCAGCATCTTCTTCAGTAACATCATTAGAATCATTAGAATCATTAGAATCATTAGAATCATTAGAATCATTAGAATCATTAGAATTATTAGACAAATTAAATACATTCATGAGGTGTTGTATGGATGATTCGAGTGTATTAATAAATTGTGAATGATTCTCAAAAATTTTAATATTCCAGATGGATCCAGATGGTTTAACAGGGATAATATGATTATTATGTAGAATAAAATATTTACATTTATTACGTTTATCAATAATTTGTCCAATAATTTTGATTTGGTTATCAGGCTTGAGAGTTAGATTGATGATATCAATTTTATTTTTGGTAATTTTTGCGTTATCAGTTTGAATGATATCTAGAGTATTTTGTGCACAATTTAGAATAAAATATTCACTAACATGTTTAATAATATTGTTAGATGTGTTTTCATATTCGAAAGCTTTAACGAGGTCAACAAATTTGGATGTTTCTTCTTTAAGGGTCATAAAAATGGGGTAATAATGGTTATCTTCTTTAAGAAGGAATATATTTTTTCGATTAGTGTCATATATCAGATCAATATTTTCTATATTTTTACATAATAAAGTATAGTCGTTGATAATATTATCATTAGATGTGTTATCATTGGATGTATTAGTATTAGTATCACTATCGAAATTAATATTGACATAATTTTTTTTTTCAAAGATGAATACATTTAATCCGTATTCAAATAATAAATTGGGAATACATAATATATCTTCAACTGTTTTATGATCTATTTCAGTATTTGTATTAATAAAATAAAGATAAGTATCAATATCAGTGAATTGTGTTTTAATATCGCCATTATTGAGGCTTGTAAATATCTGTATATTTTTTTCGATATCGTTTGATGTTAATATTTGTTTAATTTTTGTTTTGATATCATCTACTGATAGATCTACAGCACTTGAAATAGAATTGAGATATGGTAATTCGTCTTGCCGACTACCGAATTTAAAGAAATATCCGGATTTGGTAGCGATAAGGTAGTGATTTTTGATGATAGTTTTTTTGTTTAACATTTTATTAAAATAAATATCGAGATATCGTGGCAGATAGCCGAAACGTCCTTCTTGTATTTTATTTGTATCTTGTAAGATGTATAATTTTTCTCCCATTAATTTTTTTGTTGATTTTCCAGTATCTTTAAATTTACCAACACATTTCATATAAAAATCTTTTTTCTCTTTATTTTTAGATGTATAATGATCTTTTTTGAAACAACAAGGCATACATAATCCATTAGGATTAGTAGATTTAGATAAGAATCCAACGTACATATGGTCTTTATTTTCTTCAGGACTACAAGTATAATAAACGTGTGATCCATCATTATTAGTAAGTTTAGCGGCTCTAATAATAATTTCTTTTTGTTTGCCGCTTTTTTTGTTAATAATGATTGTGCGTTCATAGTCTCCAGTATTTGCATTATAAACATAACCTTGTTTAACGAGTTCATCAATCGTTTTATCGTCATATGGCATAGGACGTCTTTTCTTATCATCACCAGAATTTTGACAATTACGTGTCCATTGTGCTTGACCTTTATCTGGTTTATATGCTAAACGTTCTTTATCTATTTTAGTTATTTGTTTAACTGATTTAGCATCTTCTTCACGTCTAACAATTTCTTCAACTTTATTTCTTCTTCGTGCAATATTAGTGATAGATTTGAGTTTATTTTTGATGGGGGTCATATCAGGATTTTTTCGTAAATATGTTTCAACATAAAGATACAAAAGGATGTTCATAAAATTAATAATTTTATCTAATTGATATTTATTACGAGCTCCAGATATACGCATTTTATATTTATTTTTCATTTTACCTTGTAAATTAATGTCAATACCGGGTGGTTTATATTTTGGTATGTTGTCCATTTTTTTTAATATTTTTCTTGATTTTTTTAAATTTGGAAATTTCTCTTTTACCTCTAATATCTTGTCTAATGCTTGTTTATCCGTTATATTAAATTGTTTTGCTATCTCTAACACTAATAATTTTTCAACATATTCATAATTTCTAAAAAAATGAATAATACGATGTTCTATACGTGCTTCATTTTCATATTTAGAAATTCTCTTATATCTTAAATATGTTCCATATTTAGCTTTATCGTCTTTAACTTTTAGTTTAGATATTCTTTTACGTGGTTCTACAACTACTGCAATATATGGGAAAAAATAAATAGAAAAATCTAATAAATCATTATGATTGATCATAAAATCATCAGGTAGTTCGATTTGTTGGATAGTATTAATAAAAGCATATCTAAATTTATCATTAGTTGGCATAGTAAATTGTAATTTATCATTTTCAGTATTGATTTTGGTTAAAAGGTTACGAATATATGGATATGTATTTTTTACATCTTCAATGGTAGCTTGATCAGTTTCTTTCCATTGTGTTTTATATTCTAATTGTCCATTTTCGTTAAGATTAACCGAAATATATTTATTACTTGAATCCCCTTTTTGGTTAATTTTTACTTTAAAACTAATACCATATGGTGAATTTTCAAACCATTTCGACAATACTGCCTCTTTATCTGTTTCAGTACTACGAGTATTAATTTTATATAAAAATTTGCCATCACTTATTTGAAATTGAAGATATGGATATGTGTTATCAACTATAAAATTATCAAAAATTCTATGTAAATCTAGTTTGTTGTTTTTCATTATATTTATATGTTGTAATGTTACATGGATCACTGACTGGGTTACATTATTTTCTTTAAATATTTTATCATATTTAGATGGTTCTAATTTTAATTCTTCAATTGTTCTACAAATTTCGTTTTCTAATAAAAGATCATTATTAATGGTCTGATATATTTGTAATATACGATTTGTTTCGGCTTTTGAACCACCATTTAAACTGTCTATCACTTGTTTTAATTCATCCTGTGATATATTATAATATATCTTTACATATACATTATATAGATTTTTTAGAGTCTCATCATTATCTGCTTCATATTTATTACCTAATTCATGATATAAATCAATCATATATATTTCATTGTTAGACATAAAATTACTATATTCGTCTAATATATTAGTGTCGTCGAATTCCCTTTTGATACGAGATCCATATTTTACTAAATCATCTCTCAGAATTTTTAGATTCCCCATTAATTTCTCATATACTCTTAAATTTTCATTCGGTTCTATTGATATTTTCAATAATTCATTCCGTTTTATCCATTTCTGACCTAACATTATCTGATCTTTTACTTGTTTTTTTGATATATCATTATTCATATATTCATATTCAGTCCATAAATACATTCTGGATGGTATTAAATATGGTATACTTTTTCCAAATAATGGATCATTTTTCATACTACACATTATTTTATCTTTTATCGTTTGTATTGTATCATCCTTGTATATAAATTGATTATATATATATATTTTGGTATATATATCTTTCAAATTTGTGTCATACATATTATTATTTTTACTATCATCAAAATCACTTATTGATGACATCTTTTTATCCGATAATTCATCTTGTAACACATTTTTTATCATTTTATTTGTTTCATTCACATTATCATCCAAATTTAATAATTCAGCATTCGAAATATCATCTATATTATCATTATATGATAATTCATATTCCTCTTCAACATTCATTATATTTGTTTCATTATTCCCTTCTATATCATCTTCTAATATACTATCTTCATCTTGGTCTATTTCTTCATCCAATTCTTTATCTTCTGATTCTACATCTTCTTCATTTTCTCTTTCATCACCTTCATCATTATCATCATTATCATTATCATTATCATTATCATTATTATCATTATCATTATCATTATCATAATTATTGTCATTATCACTGTCGTCGTCATTAGATTTTTTTTTGAATCCTCCAAATAATTTAGTATGAGAATTAATAATATTATCAACATTATAATGATTATCAACATCATCGGATTTATTAAAGATCCTATTATTATTTTTTAATTGGTTAATATAAGGATCCATATCAATAATTTCATTAACTTCACTATCATTATTTAAAACTTGAGATGGATCTAAATCAAATCCACCATTTTGTTCTGTTTTTAAATTAACATTTGTATAGTCAATATCGTCTTCAACATCAGAATCTTTAATATTTTTTAAAATTTTATTTTTACGATCTCTATCTTGTTTAAAAAGATAAGAGAAATTGTATATAGTTTTGTCGGATGATTCGATAGTGTCGATATGTATTTTGTACCATTGTTCTCCATATTTTTCGATAATATCATTTTTTTTAGTTTTAGTGTTACGTATAGTGTTGAATATGAATTCAATATGTTTAGAATTAAAAAATAATTTATACCAATATTCACCATAATATTTCAACATAGACGCAATTTCACCATCTGATAACGAAATTAAAGTATCAAATAGATTGATTTCTTTAATTTTTTTAAGAATTTTTTTAATATTAGGATCCATTGTGATGACATTTCCTAAAAAAATACAAACATGATATTGTATTTTACGATTATTATTTTTAAATTTATAAATAACTTTAACAGGATCATTCATAATTACAGTATTAATTAATATATATGAAGAGATTTTTTATAATTTATTATCTTTAATTAAATAATAAAAAATATAATAAATTAGCAATAACAATTAAGTTGAGCGATCTGCCACACTTACAGTTAGTTCCATTCCACAAAACTCCTTATGATGTAAACTATAATTAACATATTTATAAATATCATATTCGATCGCTTTTTTTATTAAATATTCATTTATTTTAAAAAATAGATCAGTATGACCCACTTCAGTGCATCCAATATGGGCAATTTCATGTATAGCTACATATAATAAATCATTAAAATCGTGAATTTTAAAATTTTTTTTGGATCTGATACAAAATACCAATAATTCCCCTTTATTAACTGAATAAGAAGTATATTGACTATCAGCTGAACTTTCTTGTATTTCTACAGATTGTAACTTTTCATTAATTGTTTTAATATAATCATACATTTCTGTATTTTTTTTAACATTTTCATCAACCATTAATAATGATACTAATTTTTTTAATTGGGTTTCAATATTAAACAATACTTTTACAGCTACATCTTTATCAGGAACATCTCTAACTAAATATTTTTTTTTAATATTGTTAGGTGCATCAAAATATTCAATATAAGTGACGTCATTTGAATTGAAATATATATATATAATAATAATTGATAATAATAATATAATTTTGTATGTTTCCATTTATAATATCATTAGAATTTTATAATATTCAATAAATCTGATTAAAAAATTATATATAATTAAATATAATTATTCATAAATATATTTATATAATAAAAATATTATATAATTAAAAAAAATTATCTATCTATACTTTATAATTATTATGAACTCTAATGATATTTTTATGAAACACACCAAACCATTATATCAAGACATTAACAATGTTATTAATATTAATTTCTCTGAATCTGAAGCTGTTCAACGAGGAGGAGATGGTTCTGCTTATAGTGATAATGTTATCAATATTGCTTTCTCTGCATCTGAAAAATTACCTGCTAAACATGGACAACAAGGTGGTTCCAATACCGAAACTTCCGAATATTTCAATAAATTAGCCTCTAAAATTGTTAATAATGTTTCACGTTCACAAAATGGAGGATTCAATGTTAAAACATCTCCTGAAAATCCTACCGAAAGTGATTTTTTTTTAAGCTCCGAAACCATTAATAATATTAACTCTAATACTCTCTCTGGTGGAGCTGCATCCAAAAAAACTTTCAATTTTGAATCCCTTAAACGACACATTAAACGAGCTGTTGAATTAGATGGCGGATCTGAAGAAAAACATAAAAAATCTCATAAAAAAGATGACCTCGATGATGATGATGATGAAGATGATGAAGATGATGATAGTGATGATGATCTATTTGAGGATGGTTCTGATGATGAAGATGATGAAGAAGATGAAGATGAAGAAGATAAACGTGTAACTGTTTTACCAACAATAAGTGACAAGATTCACGTTAAAGTTGGTAAAAGACAAACTAAACACAATAAATCACATTCAGCATCCAATTCTGAATCTCATAGTGGTTCTGAATCATTATCCCTTAATATGGACGATAGTACTGAACAATTTAGACTATCTGATAGTGCCGCTACACCAGAATTAATGTCTTATCGTTCTGTTGATAAAAAAAAAGTTATGTCTGGTTCCCGTTTCACTTAAAAAAAAATAAAATTTAATACTTTTAAATCTATATCATATTTATATTGATTTAAATCTATAATAAAATAATTTGCTATACATCATACTCTATATAGTTTTTAATTTGTAATTTAAAAATCTAAAAATAATGATGTTGAAGGTTTTGTTTGTACATTTTTTGCAGCTGGTTTTTTTCTTGGTTTCGTTATCTTGTCCAATTTAGTTTGGTCTAATGATGGTGTTGCATTCTTTGTCTTTAATGCTCTTTTTTTACTTAAAAAATTATCATACATTTCTAATGGATCTTGAGGTTTAAAAATAATATCAACATCATCAACATCAGTATTAACATTAATATTATTACCTAATTTTTCTGTTATTACCCATTTATTTAATGATATACCACCACTCTGTTTTAATTCCTCTAATGATATATAATCTTTGAATAATTTATCTGCATTCTTCATCAGAGTTTCCATGAACTGAACTGCCGGATTCATTATCTGGTTTGTTAAGTAAAATAAATAATTTACCTTCAAATTCATCTCCTTAATATAATCTGGATGCTCTATCATATCTCCCTGTAATAATTTCTGGCCCTTCTTTTTTGGCACTACTATTGCAACTAATGGTATTCTGTCATTTGTTGATGGAGCATTTCCTGGATCTCTCTGTTTCATCCTCTGACTCAACTTTACATGTGATTGAGAACATTCTACATCATCCCAAGGCCATGTCCCTTCCTCACCTTTCTTACCTTTTGAATCAGACGTTAATTTAATACCTTTGTATGTTGCTCTAATCGTTTTAGTTGTAATAAAATCTGTAATCGGATAATTGCCATTTAATAAGTTTTCAACAGATGTTTTAATATATGTTAAGGCTTTATCAATATCATTTTCATTCATCATAATATTGACCAATCCACCAATAACTTTCTTTACAATATTTGCATTGTCTCTTCTCTTTAATACAATACCCATACTGGACTGTTTAAATTTATTCGGGTTTTCCTCATATTTGTTCCCTACATACCGTTTCTTACTCATTATACAAAATGGATAAAATGTCTTCTCATATTCTAAATTATGGGGAGCTCTTAACCTCTTTTTTATAAATATTGATGCTAATTGACCTAATTTTATTCCATGAATTAAACCATCTTTCGATTTCAATAAATTCTCATTGTCTTTGAATTTTATTCCCATATCACAAAATACTGAATCTGTGTTCTTTAATATCATCGAACCTATCCCTCCATGAAATGTTCCATCTTCTGTTTCCACATCATATACATACTCTTCATATTTATCATATAATACAAATATCTGTTTAATTGTATTCATTTTATTATCCTTTTTATACAATGCTCCAAATACATTTAAGTTCCATTGATTCACATCATCATTTATTTTACACCATCTTATTACAAAGAATTTGTTATTATCTGGATGTAAGTCAATCACAACATTATATTTCATCTTTTTCAAAAATATATAATATTTATGAGCTACCATCTTATTGGCAGTAATCATTTCATTTCTATTTTCTGTTGAAATCATCAAATCACCATCATATTCTGGTTCTTTATGTAATAATTCCTGACCTATTTTACAATCTTTTGGTTTTATTTCTTCTCCAAATTTATTTAACAAACTATGATCCTCTGTAACATCATTACATCCATTATCTGTTAGCACTCTATAGATTTTTTTATCAGTTTTATGACGAATAATTCTATTAATTTTAACCCATCCATTTTTAGACCAAATCTTAATATTAGAATTCATCATATTGATTTGTTGTTTATTAGATCCATTATTATCATTATTATCTGGACTTTTCCAACTTTCATCAATTAATCCAATAAATTTAGCATAATTAAATGCATCAATATTTTTGAACTGATTATATGGTGACCATTCTTTTTCTTTGAAATCATTAAATGTTATAAATTCAATTCTATTATCAATTTGCAACATTATTGGAGTATCACCTGTACAAGAATCACCATAAATAATATGTGGATCAATCTTATATTTTTCAAATAATTCTCCAAGGGCACATCTTATAAACTCCAAATTTTCTGGACTCGTATCTTTCAAAAAATTAGTTTTTAATTCATTTATTTTTGCATCATCTTTATTTATAAATGCTTCATAAAATTTATTTAAAATAGGAACAAAATCATTCTCAACAAAATATCTCGCTGTTTCTAACATTTCACGTCCAGTTGCTGTTGTGCTGGCCGCTAATTCTTTCATACATATTGGACTTGTTGCCGCACCTAATTGACCATATAATGAGTTTGCTGTAACTTTGAGAGCTAATTGTTTACCATCAAGGATACTACGTTTAAATGGATCTGGTTCTTTCTCCATCAACTTCCTTGTTGCTTTTCGTTCTTTTAATAATTCATCTAAAATTTCAGGAAGAATACCCATCTTATCTTGTTGTTTAACATACCTACATTTTGTAACGGTTCCATCTGAATTATTATATGACACCTCATTATATGTACAATCTTTTAGATTATCATATTGTGGATCTATTATAATCGTTTCATGCGATATATTACGATCTATAATTGAACTTGGATACAGTGAGTTATAATCTAAAACAGGAATATATGTCTGATAGAATCCAGTTTTTGGTTCAAATACAGTTGCACCTTCATATGATATATCATTAATTACATCTTTATTTAATACTGGTATCAAAAATTGTTTCTGTCTACATTTCTTAGATACTAAACTTAAACTCTTGATTCCCTGTCCTCTAATCAATAAATAATACAAAGGTACGTGACATACATTCGCCATACTTATTGCATTTGTTACTATCTCAAGTTTGGCTAGCAATCTGCTTACAAGAACACAATCTTGAATACAATATTCTGCAATTATTTTCCTGTCTGCACTCCCTTTTTTTTGGAAACTAAATATATCATTCACTTTAATATCATCCTTCACAAGACCCCATTTTATGTCTTTCCCTAAATCTATCATATTCGCCTCCTTAAAATTTACATTATTGTTTTCTACTATCATTTTATTACCATTTATTGATGTTATACGATATTTTTCTTCACAATATCCTTCGTCTTCATCATCATCAACTTCTTCTTTGACACCATATTCTAATTCAACATTAGCAATTAATTTAATATAATTACCAACTTTAAGGAGATTAAGATTTTTACTTTCAATCTCCAATGTTGTTGGTGACAATATATTGTATTTTATAATCTTATCTTGAATAAAATTCTCAGATACTGCATCTAATGAATATTTTGATAATTTGTAATCACGTTGAACTACCTTCATTAAATCTATTTGAACACGACCAAATGAATCGATATATCTCAAAAAGTTATCTCCGAGAGCCGCTGATGATAATTTCTTTTCAATAAATTGACAGTCCATCATATATAATTTACTTAATTTACTAAATGCATTTGCACAATTTATATCAGGATGTTTTGCACGATTATACATATATGGTTCATCAAATCCCCATATATTGTATCCCGTTAAAATGTCCGGATCTTCTCGTTTTATTAATTTCGTCCATTCTAATAATAATTCACGCTCTGTTAAAACTGATATTACTTCTACACCATCTATCGGATCACAACTTCCTAATGTTATCATATGTTTCTTATATATGTCTCCACCATATCGACTGAATACTGATCCTATCTGAATTATCTTATCATCTATCCTTTGAGCTTGTGGAAAGGATCCATCTCCTGATGTACATTCTATATCAAAAGAACAAATTTTAAATGGAGCTCCTCCTAAATTCTGGTTCTCATTCGGACATAATTCCTTCCAATCACACGATATATTTATATCACACGTTGATCCCTCATCCCTGTTCTTCTCATAATTTGATATCTTTATCCAACCACACGCATTCAAATTTCGTATGTGAATACACCTTAAAAATGTATCTATATTACTCTCATATACATCCAATTTTATCATCTTCAACATTCCAGGTATCGATATACGACCACTTAATGTTCTCGCAAATGAATACATCGCTCTCGAATTATTAAATATCACTCTTAAAAATTTTAATTTCTTATTATTATTAAAACCTCTGAATTTATACCTCTGAACTACATCATATGATATTAAATTCTCCTTCATCCTGAAATTCTTATTCTTTAATTCACATATTAATCTATCAATTTCCATATCAGACCATTTTAAAGGCAATTCAACATAAAAATGAGGCGTATAGTTCATAACTTTTACATATACCGACCTATCATCCAATGTTCTCCCAAATAACCTTATCACATATTTACTGTTATTTAATTCCTGTTCATCCTCAGAATTATCATTACTTTCCTCTGAAGCATCAACACTCTCATTGAATTCTTTCCAATCTAATGCCTGAAATATTATATCCTTTGATTCCATTATATATATATTATATTCGGTTTATTCTTATCACATTATAACTTTTTTAATCAATTTTTTTATATGGTTTCTCTATTGATTTATTTTGTATGATCTATATAATCATATATATATTTATATTTTTAAATAATACATCTTATATATCATTTAATATATCTATTTACGGGTTTTATATGACTTTTTTTATTATAAATTATCTAGTCCAATCATATGGAACAAAATTATCTTTTTATACATAACTCTCATAGACAAATCTTTACTGTCAAAACTGATGTTGTTGATCATAATATTTATAAAAATATTGTTGATCATAATATATCCAATATTATTAAATTAAATAATTTATCTGGAACTTACAAATTAGTTAACCTCTATAATAATTCTGAGCAAGACTTTGAAATATCCGACAATTTACAAACACTTCATGGAGGCAACGATAATACTAATCCATCTGAAAAAATCCAACTACAACCTCTCGTTTTCGGTATGCCAGGACCATTACAACTAACTCCAGACCAAAATCTAAATACAAATCCAAACCAAAATCTAAATACAAATCCAGACCAAAATCTAAATACAAATCCAGACCAAAATCTAAATACAAATCCAGACCAAAATCTAAATACAAATCCAGACCAAAATCCAAATCCAATTCCTGGATCATCACTAACTAATAAGTCTGTGACCGAACCTAAAAAACAAGACAATTCTTTTTTTAATCAAGTTGCATTGTGGTTTAGTCCACATAAAGTAGAACCTAAAACAGAGGTCAACGTAAAAGACAAAGTAGAAGACAAAGTAGAACCAAAAGTAGAAGACAAAGTAGAACCAAAAGTAGAACCAAAAGTAGAAGGCAAAGTAGAAGGCAAAGTAGAAGGCAAAGTAGAAGGCAAAGTAGAAGGCAAAGTAGAAGGCAAAGTAGAAGGCAAAGTAGAAGGCAAAGTAGAAGGCAAAGTAGAAGGCAAAGTAG
>Ga0214921_10004428_pt1 | contig 20677 bp, 17 predicted proteins | sample LL1505_MetaG_FD_177992 | JGI IMG/M metagenome (GOLD analysis project Ga0214921, IMG submission 177992) | Freshwater microbial communities from Lake Lanier, Atlanta, Georgia, United States - LL-1505 | ecosystem: Environmental > Aquatic > Freshwater > Lake | place: USA: Georgia | collected...
TCTTGTGCCAGTGTGCTTTTGCTAATATTCCATTAGTGATAATTTCAATTTCAACATCTTTATTGTTTACATCTAAGCCACTGAGTAATTCTCTATAGATTAAACTAGCAAATGGATCACCGTCACCGCTGACACTAAACTTTAAAAATTGACCGTGATTTTCGATTAGCTTGGTAATATGTTTGACAATCATCATCTTTAAATCATACGCAGGGCCTTCGTTAATGAATACAAATTCTTTGCGACAGCTAGGACATGTTAAATTACAACTACTATCAATTGCAAAATTAATCCAATTGATGGTGTCCGGTTTATGGTCTATCCTGCCACTTAGATCGTTACTAGCAATCAGCCCGCAGATGTTATTGTCACAATACTTATAACTGCCGTCTAGGATAGACCTTTGAATTTCCCTTGCTCGAGCAATGCGTGGGATATCATCTAAAGAATCGAATTCCCAAATTTTGCCTAAACTAATTGGCAACCATGCTTGGCATATACAAGGAAATACATCTCCATTACCGTCAATGGTTATGGTGTTAAACGGATGATAGCAATAGCGGCCTTTTAAATTTAAGTCTTTTTCAAACGTGCCGCCACGCTGACCCCAGACACCGCGGAATTCTGGCAGGATCTGCTCTTCGCTTATAATGTTTGCATTTTTATATGCATTATTTGCGACATTGACTAGTGTGATTATTTTCTTACTCAAAACTAAAAAAGCTATCAAATGTTGTGTTGATATTTGTGTTCTCGGTAATGTTCCAACTGAGCACACCTAATAAGTTTTCTACCTTTTGATCCACAATGCCAGATTCCATTAAATCTTGATCGAATGGCAAATCTTTAAACCAGCGTGGAATGTGTGTTTCGTCTGTTGGATAAGCTATGCTAGTATAACCCAATGGGTTAACCTTCATCTTACAAACGATAACCTTCATGCCGTCGACGATTTGCATGGCATAATTATCGCCATGCATCTTGCGTAACTTGTTCCAGTTCATGGCAGCACGAACGTGCCCAGGCATGTTGGCTTTGCCCAATCTATCTTCTTCCGCAGTATATTTGGTCAAGTTATTCACACGCTTGGGTGTACCCTTTTCCCATGCAGGCCGCTGTTGGAACAATATTTTAAATTCTTTAATTTTCTCGATAATCTCTTCTCGACCTGTACCTGTCAGCACATCATTAAGAATGCCGCTCAAGAAGTCTTGCACTACCTTGGGAGTATCACTACGTTTCAAATCCAACCCCATGGCCTTTACTTTGCCCGGCTTGCCTCCTGTGTCCAATCGCTTGCCTTCTTTGTCATAGATAAGAACAGCATAACGTTTCTTTTTAATAAACAAACCTTTGCTGGCAACTAGTTCCCTGCCACCTTTGATAATAGAACCGTTAGCTCTCGGGCAATGGCAAGCACGTTCCATGAACGCAGGAAATGACTCATTGACTTGGTCTGCGATACTGTCATATAGTTGCACACAAATATCTTTATTCCATTCCATACGTCCAGCAGCCACATCTTCTTTGACTGCGGGCCATGCACTAAAATATACAGAGTCAGTATCACCGTAGATAACAGCTTCCCCCACATGATCATATGTACCAAAAATACATTCGTTAACAAAACTATCCATGTGCTTGGCAATAGTGCGTCCTGTCAAGGTAGTTGACTGTCCGATCCTGTGGTCAAAGAAACGACAACCAGGATTAAGAATAGCACCATACAAACTGTTCAAGTTAATTTTCTTGACCAACTGACGTTTGTCCCAGTACTCTTGATCCTCTTTAGTGGTAGCTTCTTTAAGTTTGGCCTGCATTTCTTTACGTTCAGCATACCAACGTTCTAGCAAACCCGGAATAATACCTTTACGTTCATGAGTAAAGATAGTGCCGTTCGCACTGATGGTCCAGGGTTTGTTACTGTCAAACACAATACGCCAAACATCAGCAGCACTGCAAACGTCACTGGAGCCATCCACTTCCCAGTCGACGGTTATTTCTGTACCGGACTCCCCGGCCATAACAGCTTCGTATTCGAGACTGCCAAACAAACCTTCCCAAGCACCAGCAAAGCTCATACCCGATGACATTCTGTCGCCGATTAGCTTATCCGTCATTATGGGTCTTAGCTGTCCAATAATTGTTTCTGGGCCCATGTTAAGGGCCCGAATAGCCGAGGGGTAGAGCGAGTTAATGTCAATGGCTCCGATGTATTCATGGACACCCTTTTTGGGATGAGCAACATAGGCACCTGCTGCTTGTGTTTCGCTGGGCTCATCCTCGTTTGTGTGGTCAATTCTTGCTTTTCGGTTAGGTACGACCAATCCTTGACTGTGTGCTTCATTGATAATTGCCTGTTCTGTAGTTGCTACCGCGCCCATTGTTGTCTGCAATAACACCGTGTTATCGTGAGCAATGGTATTTGCCAAATCCAAGAAACGCAACTTCTTGTCTAACTTGGCTAGCAAGCGAGTGTCTTGTCTGTTGTATTCCAGGAACTTGGGAAAATCTTTATTGTACAATTGATCCAATGTGCCTTCGTAGGCAGTCTTGCGTTCATCTAATTCGTATTCGCCGATGGCATCCAAACTGTAACTATGGCGTTCTTCGTAGGTGTACTTTCGATATAGTTGCATGTAGTCCATATGCACACGACCAATCAAGTCAAATGTCGTGTTGGTGGCACCAAAACGATCAAATTCGCGTTGTTTAGGAAATTGTCCCCATAAGCATAAACGTCGAGTGTCATCCTTACTCAGCACACGAGTAATACGACCGATTGTGTAAGGAATATCATAGCCCTCGCTGTTCCATCCGCTGAGAATGTCTGCTTCGTCAATTAGATTCAGGAATGTGTCCAGCATATCTTCTTCCCTATCAAAGATATAACAGTCCTCAAATTTGGCACAAATTTCTTCGGCAGTTTCCCAACTCATGCTCTTGGGTGGAATTGCCAATGTAACTAACTTGTCTAACCAGTCCAAATATACAGATATAGCAGTGATATTATTAAACGGATCAGTGGTTGGGGCAAATCCTCGTTCTGGATCAAAGTTTGCCTCAATGTCGAAAAATGCAGTATGCAGTTTGGGAGGTTCAAAACCCAAGTAATTTTCTTCAAGGCATCTGAACACAGGTTTAAAATCGCTTTCCCACACTCGTTTGTTGTTCTGTAGCCTAAGTTCTTTTTGGAATTCTTTATGACTCCTGGTGGTAAATTTAGTTACAGGTGTGCCGTAAATGGTTGAATGTTTACCCCTTGGGTCATCATAATAAAATGTGTAGTTAACCGGATATTCCTGGTATACCCGTTGACCGTTTACACGTTCCACTACGTGTATTCGATCCTTCTGTTTGTCGTAAAGTGCGTCGATGTAACTAATTTTAAAAACCCTCTTTTTTAATAAATATTTTTGCAGTCACTAAATACTTATTAGCAGTGTATTATATAACATAAAAAAGCAAAAGTCAATGATTTCATTAGAAGTATATAAATTCCTCGAAGCCAATCGTTGGCACAGTCATGAAATTCCCTGGGACCAGTTCGATGGTTCCATAACCGATATCCAAGCTCGCTGGATGCGTAACAACTGTTTGAGCGAATTCAGCACAGCACCAGGCACTTATGCATTCATGAGAGACTTTCAAGACGATCCCGATTTCTATAGTTTCCTGGGAGTTTGGTTATTCGAAGAACAAAAACATTTTTTGACGCAGTACGAATATTTACAACGATTTAGACCGGATCTTGTTCCTACAAAAAAACAAGTACAAGATATTAACTTTACCTTTCAACCTGCTCAGAATAGATATTCTATTATATTCTTGCACCACTGCGAAGAATTGGCAGTTATGAGTTTTTATGTCAATGCTGCCAAAGACGTAACTGAACCGGTCTTTAAGAAAATTTTATTATTGCTGGCTGCAGACGAATCTAGACATAGTAAGGTATTCTTCGACTTCTGTGCCAAGTACCTTGAAGAAGATTACTACAAAGCTGCCGACGGCATCAGTAAAATGGCCTTGTTCTTGACCAGTAACAGAAAGTCCAAGCACCCTGTGGTCAATTCCCTTGCTAACGACAGTGATAGACCCACTGTACAGTCTAGAAAACCTGAACCAGATTTGCTGTCAGTCACGTGGAGCAAGAGTGTACAAGAAATAGATCCTGCAATTCTAAACAATAAGTTTTTAAACTCATTGAGTAAGCTGTTGGGCAGAGAGTTTGCATGTTCTAAAGATATTCTTGAATTCAGACGAGAATTACGAGCTCAACATCCTGACGAGGCCGACAGTGTCGATTGCGGTTAGCAAGATATAGTTAGCCAGCATACCAAAGCTCTTCCTAGTGTAAGCAGCCCATGCATACATAGCACAGCCACTAATCCAGATAGGGTATAGTACAATAAGAGGAGGATTAGGCACGGTGACTGCCATGATGATTGAGCAACCAACACTAACAGCCCAAGCGAGCAACTCAATAGTAAAACGTATTGGATTGGTTCTATAATCATCCCTGATCCATTTGAAGATGTCAGCTACAATATTGTTCAAAGAGTCTTGCCCACAGTTTCCAGAATAGTGTTTAATTCATCGTGGTCGCGATTGGTTTCACCCAGTCTGGCCTTGTGTGCAATACGAATTGCTTTCTTCAAGGTGCCTGGTTTAATTTCTAATTCTTCAGCAATAGCTTTGACTGTGTCACTGAGGCCAGCATTTAAATCTTCGATTTCTTGAAGAACTACCATGCCCTCGTTGATAAGTTGTGTAAGTTTGATTTTGGCTTCGCCATTGAAACTGCGGTTGTAGTCGCTCATATATTTCTCCTAATTGTTGATTATAAACTATTTACTCAGTGAATTCAAGTGATTGCATGTGAGGATTTAACCATTTGACAGGTGGATGGTTTGATTCATCAAAGCTCACGCCCATGTGTGGCCAATCAAAATGCAATCTTGACATCAATAATAGATGTTTATCTCTTGCCTCTGACATTGCATCTTTGTTGATTCCTGGTGCGGTGATAATTTCTTTAATATAAGGAGACCAAAATTCAGGAATATCTAACAGCGTCCACTTATAATCTGTGCCTTTGCCGTCAGCAGCGTACAATGTGTCAACACATGGATTAATATTGACACATGCAGGGTCTCGCTCTTCGAATCCATATTTAATAACAATGTTTTTCTCAAAGAATCCAGGCGGAATCTCCAGAGGAGGAGCATAGTCTGGACCTATGCCCACATGCCCGTATCCATCGAAATGTCTAAATTGTTCTTTAGTGGGCACAATCATGAGGTTGTTAGGCAGTACTAAACTATTCCAATGTTCAGTTCTAAAGATAAACATATCAGGATTTTTGACTTGATCCAGATACCAGTCGAAAAATTCTTTCCTCATGACCCTTAATGCATCGTTGTTGCCTGTGTTATATCTGACTAGACCTTCAGATAAGTATTCTCCGTCAAAATGACAACATGCTCGAATACTTTCCGGATAATGGCTAGTCATAAAAGTTGAATCGATACGATCACCATAACCCACTCTCTTAATAGCATCACCCATGATCAAAATATTAGAGTCCATGAAAATATGATCTTCATTACCAGCAGGAAAAATTATATCGTCACCGAGGTCATTCATTTCGGTTTGAATCTCCCTCCATTGTGCAATATTGTTGCATCTATACCAATGCAAACTTAATTTTTCAGCTGGGAAGATAGAGCGGAGCCAGTGTTCCATTTCTTCCTGTTGATGTGCATGCCCGTCAGCCATTTCTAAATTAAAAATGAATTTATTGATCAGTGGAATCAACGGTGCAAAACTAGCAAAACTGTATCTTGCTATATCAAATCGATTATCATTTCGCAAGTGATATCGCGGCTGTGGGTTAGGACGTATGTCGCTTATTTTACAATTAAACCAAACTATCATATAAATTCTCGTAATATAAATCTAAACAGGCTGTGATTGCCCGGTGTACTTCTTTGTCTACATCACAATGATGTGTGAGACTGTCTTCCAACTTAGCGTAAGCTGTACTATTATAACAATAATGACCTGCAATTGCAATTTTTAATCTGTCATTGTTATCTGCAGGGTCAATCATCCACTTGTGCCATTTGCCGCTTTCCAACACAGTTCTTTTAAATGGTTCTGCATCGACGTTGTGTTTTTCTGCCAAGTCAATAATGGTTTTGGTCTGGATGACGCCAAGCTGGGGAGCAATATTACATGCGTGGACGCCGGCTTGGTGCCTTAGTTTAATTTGATCGCCTGTTAGGTAATCGGCATTATGTTCCTTCAACTTGACCCCCGCTGTAGTTGCATAGCCCACTAGTCGTTTAACCATGGGAACATCGAAGCTGCCCACTTGCCTGTCCTCCATGGTCAAACTGCCTGTTTGTGCAACCACAAACTGCATATTGGGAAATTGGCTAGCGAACTTAACATCCTGCTGATATTTTTTTACACCAGCAGCCACGCCTACGTTTTCTTCAGTTCCAAATTCAAACTTGATATTGGGATTTAGGTTTAAACAAAAATTAAATAACTCATCTGCTACATGGTAAGCATCTTCGCAACGGCTAGTGTCGATGTGTATTAAATCAAATTCGTTTTCGATATCGCCAGCAATAGTCTTTTTAGTTGCTTCTATAGCAGCCCGTTGACTCAATGATTTTTCGACATCTAAAAAGTATGGTCCGCAATGGTCTCTGCACACCATCAAATATTCGCTACGCAACGGCTTTAATTGTTCGGCTAGTTGCTGTGTGTTCATAACATAACCGCTGGAGGCGTCAACTTGGTTTCGACTGGCAATAAACATTAACGGTCTTTGATTTGCAGCCGCATATCGTGCTAGGATATCGTTGATCATCAGGCTCATAGGCCCGAATCCTAGTTTAAAATTCATAAGGAATTCCCATTTGTTTCATGATAGCGATGCTAGCATCCAAGTATGCTCCTTCTCCTCCCCTGCTGGGAGTAACATAATCTGCCGCACTGCGAGCTTCTATACGTGCCTGTGCTGGCGCAATACCAAACTTTGCCGCCTTAATAATTTTAGCATCATGTATGCCATCTCCCATATAGGCAAGATTATCAAAACCGTAAGATTCGACAAATTGATATCTGGTTGCCTCGGGTACATAGTGTAGTTCACATTTCATATGGTCTTGTACTCGAGTTTTAATAATATCCCAACCGTGTTTATCGGCACTGATAAAAATAAGTTTAACATGGCCACGCAGTAATTTAACACCATCGTGGTCGTAATTGCCAAATGCCTTGAAAGGTTTCAGTCCTCCAGAATCCCAATAGATATTGCCGTCGTTTAAGCAACCGTCGATGTCTGAAATAAAACACTTAAACATCGAATACATTCCTTGCTATTAATTTTAATACGTCCTCATCGGGATCTTGCTCTGTGTATAATTTAAACTGATACCTAAATTGTGCAATGTAAATGTCGGCACCAGTTATTACACTTTTTCCGGATTGTTTTGCTTGCTTGATTAACTGTGTATTACCTATTACACAATCCACAATCAAGTTGGCATTCGGATCTTCAACAGGCGATTCATTGCTACCCATTCCGATACTGGTAGTATTAATCAAGATATCACATTTATCGCGTCTAATTTCCCATGTATTTTTACGCCTACTAGCTACTTGTACTGTTGGTACTTGACTGCAAAGTTCCTGGATATTGTCTGCCATGGCTCCGTCGCCTAGGATGATTATTTTTTTATCTTTAATTTGTTCACTGAGCAAATCTTTTAATCCCATATAATCGCAATTATAACCCGTCAAAAATTTATCTTTATTAATCACAGTGTTAATTGGCATGCCATATCCAGCCCAACTCATACCTATGTGTTTTTCTACTTGTCGTTTGAACGGCATAGAAATGCTAGCACCTGCACAGTGTTCGCGCACCAGTTTCATATCTGCCGCCAAATCAATACATTCACAAGCAACATATTCTGCATTGATGTTATGATGCTTGAACAAGGTATTATAAAACTGTTCACCTGTTTTACCAGGTTTGGCTGAAAGGCTTACAAATAAATTTTCCGCGTGTTGCCATTCAATTGCTTGTTGTAACTTCATTAAAAAATCTTTCGAAGTGTAGCTGAGCCAATGCAAACAGGTATTTGTCAAACGGTGCTTCGTGCAACGGACTCATATTCAAATAGATAATGGGAACTAGTAATCGAACCTTGTTCCAATCCAACTTTGATTTTGTACAAAATGCAGCCAACTGCTCTACATAATCGTTAGACGAATTGATACTGCAATCGTTTAATGTTGCAATTTCTGCATTTTCGTTATATTCTAACTTGTCTGCTTTAACTGCTTGGTAGTCTAATAGAATTCCGCCCATCATCTTGGCTAAGTCATAATACACATCACCATAACTATCGCCACCGAAGTCTGTGCGCCAATCGATGGCAGTAAACGTATCAGTGTGCGGACTATAAATTACGTTTTCAAATTGGAAGTCACCGTGTATAAATGCCCATTCGGTAGTATTACATAACCAATCCCAGTCAATCTTGTCAAGATATCGATCAATTGATTCAACAGTTTGGCCGTTGACTGTGCAGGGTTCGCTCCAGTCGCTGTACTTAACACGGAATTGTTGTAAACGATCCTGTGTCTTTTTGTGATAGAAATCTCTGCAAATATTTTCTGTATTGGGAAACCATTTGCGTTTCCATAATTCTTTGTCTGCCCATTGCAATAACTTGCTCATGAGAGTGGGATTCAATTGACTGTATATAATATCACCGTCTACGTAATTGTAAACTAAAAATTGACCACTGCGTCTAATACCGGTAGGCATACATGCAGGATTTAATAAAGCCCTGTTGGTCTTTTTGTCAGTCAACGTACTATCTGTGGTAAACTTAACAATCTTTTTATTGTCGCTGTAAAATAATTCATTGGGCTTGAGGAAACTGACTTCTTTAAGGTCTGCACTTAATTCAATCCATTTGTCGTAAGTGCCAAAATCCTTCCAGTCTCTCACAGTGTGAGCACGTAGTTCTAAATTATCAGTCAATCCCTGATATGCTTCTTTGGCATTCACTGCTTTTAAATTATCAACATATTGCATATCTTTGCAATACATTAAACCAATGAATGCATCAACTGCTTGCTTGCTTGGTTCTTTGTTTTTGATTTCTGTAATGGTTTCGCCGTCACGTCGAACCCAACAGTAATCTTGTGCAATGTCGCTATCGACTGGATGTACACCGATCCAGTTGTGATCCATTTTGTCTTTATAATCAAAGTCGAATAAGGTATCACAACTGAGCCACATAAACGGCCCATTGATATGTTTAGCACATTGTTGGATGGTAGTAGCAGGCCCCGTGCTTCCTTCAGCATAGTCTGGAATGTCCACGTAAACAATTTGTTTGTCCGTGTGTACAGCACTGACATAGTCTTTAACTTGCTGACCCATATGACCACAAGCAATAACAAACTTAGTGCCCAAATCAAATTTTTCCATAATGTGACTAATAAGTGGTTTATTGTCGTAAGGAATTAGGCCCTTATTGACCATGCGGCTAAATGGGCCCATGCGGCGACCATAACCTGCGGCAAGAATTAAAACTGTTAACATATTTTATTTGTGTTCTGAATCGATGCGTCCGTGTGTACGGTTGGCATCGTCTTGTAATCTTATTACGTCGTCCAAATGGCAAGTACTGGCTTCGACAAAACGCAATTGGGTGTCTGCAATCATGCGATGAATAGTCCCCGGTTCAATAGTCATTACACTACCTGGCCCGTAGATTTCTGTGTGTAAGCCCAAGATAAAATTATCCATTTCCTCCTGACTATAACCGCCTGCGTTATACCACTCACAGTCGAAATACTCTTTACTGTAGACAATGCGCCCGGAACCCTCGAGGATATAATTGGTCTCTGCTTTGTACTGATGTACTTGTAAACTAGTTTGATGTCCTTGATTAAGAACAATCTCTTTGAGCACATATGTATGTTCGTTGGACCCTTGTTGAATCCATTTTTCTTGCCCCCAGGGCTTGGATACGGTTTTGGTTTGTGTTAATGTTTGATGTATGATACTCATATTAAATTGAAATATAAAAGCTCACTTTGGATTATACAGTAGCGAATTGCATAAGTCAAGGCAGCAGCCGCCCACCCGGTCCTAAGGCCAAGGTCTAATTTTGTAGTAATGTATTTAACTCAGGCCACAATTCAACAAACGGTTTGTTTGGAGGCATAAATTTTTCCATTTTGTTGGTCCAAATTAAAAAATCCTTGTCTTTGTTTGGTTGTTCTGTGTTGGCGATTAAACTGGCTTTGATGCCATCTACCACTGGATCATTGACAGCCAATCGTTCTATTTCTTGTACAGCTCTGGTTATTAGTGATTTTTTATGGCCAAATGTGGTAAAACTGTCAGTGGCAAATCCATAAGCAGAATCTATTTTGGGCAGTGCCAATTGCCAATTTACTCTAAAATTACCACTAGAGGCATATTCATAGTATTCTTCTAAGTTAATGCTATTCCATATAGTATAGACTGGATGAAAGGTCACATGATTGGCACCAAAGTCATCACATAATCTTTTTACATTGTCCGTGAATACTGACCATAGTCCACCCTGTCTAACATATTCAAACCTATCACCCACATTATCAAAACTCAAATTCCAATACACATTGGGGAACGATTTTAGTTTTTCGTAGATTTTGTTATTGTCCAGTAGTATACTGAGATTGGTTAGTATATCTATTTTGGTATTCTTATTGATAATATCCAACAATCGAATATTATGTTTTTGCATCAGAGGTTCGCCGCCCAACAAATACACACATTCAAGTGTCTCTTTGTTTTCCTCTATTTCTTCAAACAACGATGCTGTATAATCTCTATTAACTGATTCGATGGGCAATGAATGTAGTCTGCGCCATTCGCTGCTGTCGTGCGTGTTGCAATATCTGCAAGATAGATTGCAAACATTGCTCCAACGAATGTCTGCCAGTTTTAGTTGTCTTTTTTTGGGACTGGAAAATTGATCATTGAATGCACTGCGCTGACTGCTGCCCGGCGCTATTTGTTCTATACGATCACAGCCACTGCAATAACTGTGACTTTGATTTGTTCTAATAGCAGTTTGAATTTCTATGAATTTTTGTTTGGCAAAAATGTCTTTGATGGGCTCATTACGTATATTGCCAATTGGCTCAGAACCACTACAGCACAACCCAACTGCGCCTTGTACACTGACAAACAAGCCAGTGTCTACGGCACTACAATAATTAGAATCCATACTTTATTTTAATGTTGAACGAAGCATCCATGCATGTTTATCGTAAGCATCCATACGTTCTGCCAGGAAGTTGCTAAAATCATGTTTAGCGTTTGCTTCAGCTAAATCATATACTAACTTTAACACTTTATAAGTTTTTTCGCTGTCTGCTAACAATTCAGCTAGCATTTGCATTGCAGGGGGTACTTGTAACTCGTCTTCAATTTGACTAAGCATACTGAATCTTGTAAAACTTCCTGGAGTATACCCTCCCAGTTTACGAATATTTTCTGCAAACGGATCAATAGCGCCGTACACTTCTTTGTAGATAGTCTTGAATAATTTGTGGTATTGTGGAAAGTTTGCACCTTCCACATTCCAGTGAAAGTAGTGTGCTTTCAAATAATAATTAAATTCTGTTGCAAATGCAATCTTGGCTGCTTTGATTAATTCATCCATTTTTCTTTCCTTTGGGCTTTGTTTTATTTATTTGACTATGCTGCCAACCGGACTGAGATTATTGTCGGGTCCAATAGTGGTAGTAGGGGCACTGAACGCGGCTAAGTTGTAACCTTCAGTTTTGGGTCTCTTCAATTCTTTTAATTTCATAGTCTTTAAAATAATCAAATTCAGGATTGCCTATATGATCTCTAAAAGTTCCGTCCCCGAGTATCCACGGTCCTCGATACTTCTTTACAGCAGATTCTAACATTTGATTAAGTTTTAAATTTATAGGTTGATCATTGGGATGATTTAGGTAAGCGTTCATCCATACATGATATCTATCCTCGTCACTGTTGTTCTCGACAATATGAAAATGCCAAGGATTTAAATACCATAATTCTCCTTCGCCAAAGTGTGTGGTATGCCATTCTTTGTCTGCAAATGCAGATACTTTAGCAATAACTTTGGGATTGGTGATAACTGGAATGTGTAGGACTATTTCTGTACATCTTGGAACAATGTCGATGAAATAATGTCGATGAAGCTTAACTGTACCGCCTGCAGGCAATTTGCTGATTCTGCAACTTGCCGGCATTTCGATAATACTGTTTATAGTTTCTGTGGTAACCGGACAGGCTTTGCTTGATTCCTGTAATGTAAATTCGGGATAATAGCCGTTGTTAGTTTTGATATAATCTGAAACTTTTTTAATTAAGGTTTCGCTGGTATCATTGAACAGATAAAATTCATTTTCGTATATAGGGCTGAGAGTTAGCCCCATATGGCCATTGTCTTGTAATTTTTTACCCACACTTTCTTGTACAAAAGGTTGATACCTTACTAGATCTTTTTGTGCTGTGATTTCTGCTTTGAGGTCGGCAAAATTTTCAACTGTGCCCAATTTAAGAAAAGGCACTTGTTTAAGTATACTATAGAGTTTTGTGTGATGCATTTTATAGACGAGTGGGCTCGCCGAATGCTCTAAATGCTGTCATTAGTCGTTTAATACTAACATCCTCGTTTAGATACCAACCACGATTGTCTTTTCGAAGTCCAAAATCACTACGCAATTGATTAGCCGGCGTTCCTATTACATTGTAATATAATTTATGTTCTTTAATTGGCTCTTGTGTTGGTTCTGGATTGGGCACAGCTTCACTGTCGAATTCCATGGCAATATCGTCAATCATCATGTCCACATCGCTCATTGAGTCAATGTCGCCGACTAACTCTACTGCATCCATGACAGTGTTTTCTAATTCTTTACGGTCGATCTGTGTTACTAAATCAGGATATTTTTCTTCGAATCCTTTTAATAGAATCTCCGCTAATTCAATGCCGCCAACTGCTTCGTATACCATGGCAGTGCCACATTCTTCCAATCCGTGTACTGGGCACATGGCGCCTTCTTCAGTCATTGCGCAAGATTGACCTTCTGCCATGCCACGGTTCTTGCTTTCGCCACCGCCACCGTCTCCACCACCTTCACCTGATTCCCCTGAGCCATAATAGCCGTAGCCCGGGAAGAAATATCCACCTGTTGCTCTTGAAGATTTTTTCTTTTTCTTTTTCTTGGCTTCTATTACACCTTGTTCGTCCGGTTTAATGAATTGTATTTTACGGCGCATTCTCATAGCATCAATTGCTTCACCTGGATCGTGTTGCCATACTATTTTACCCGTACCATCAATAATTTTCCAATCAGCATCAAATGACTTAGGATCAGCGGTCTGTAAAAACTCTATTTCCTCTTTGGCTTGATCAAAATTTGGAAATTTCTCTATAAATTCATTGCTAATATACACTTTGAATGGCCCAAATCCACCTTCACCGGGCGCAAATTCGTTCAGTGAATCTTCCACTACACTTTTTGGTTTTTTGTGATGCTTCTTCATATTGATGGCAATGGCCGCCTGCTGTGCTGGATTGGCCGCTTCTTTGGTGGCCACGTTCTTGGCTGGACCTGAGCGTTCAGCATTGGGATCTTGTCTGCGTTTTCTTGCGGCAGCACTTGCACGGCCTTTTTTGCCCAGGGCATAAGCCTTGCTCTGTGGCAAACACTTGGGTTTGCCTTCACTGCTATCACCTCTGGCACAATCACCGCGGATCTTTCCATCTGGACCAAAACGCACCCATTTGTCACTGAACCATTTTTTCAAGTTCTCATCCAGCTGATCGTATTCTTCTTGTGTGATGCTTTCATTGGCATTGCCCCAGTTGGCAGCACCTTTTTTGCGACACTGTACCAATGCACCTGATGCATACGCACTGGGCCATACCTTGTATCTGCTTTTTACTTTATGATAGCAAGCATCTTGTTTTTCATCTAATTGAGATTCGGCAACCATATTGCCATGGCATACTGGACACACACCTTGATCCACATAGATCTCCAGGCTTTCATCGGTCTTTTTCACACTGTTGATATAGGTTCTGTATATTGCGGCCGCTGATGCCTTGCCAGCAGCCCGGGCCCGTTGTTCCATGGCCACAGCGGCCTGAACCTTGTGTGCATGGCTACGTCCACTTGATCTTATTTTGGATACACTGGCTTTAGCATCTTCTACGGTGGCAAACTTCAATCCAGTGATGGTGCCTCGAGGATTTTCATCGGTGTAAAGATCACTGTGTTTTTTGCTGTTGGCAGGCTGTCCTGCTTTTCTGGCTATGCGACCTTCTTCGTTTGTTTTCTTTTTGTTTTTAACACAGTTGGGATAACGTTTCCCAAACATGGTCTTCATGCCTTCTTTGTGATAACCTTTCCAGCAGGCCTCGTCTAGTTCTTCCGAGCCTTCCACATAGTTGCCTTGCCCGCCAATTTGTCGATATTCAGTGGGCCAATCAAACACTATGCGATCGTATGCATCAAACACAGTGTCAAGATAATCTCTCAATTCGTCTGGCACACGCTTTTTAGCCCATTCTGGGGGCATTTCAGAATCAATGCCATTGAGTTCGCCCCAATATATTTTCCAAACACGCGGAGTCCAGTAATCTAGGGCTTCGGTATCCAAGTTGCCTGCTCGCTGTAATGCCGGGGCAACAGACTTGTACCCTTCTCTGTTGGCCCACGTGGCAAAAATTTTATGATACGGCTTGTTGTTTTTTACTGCCCATTGGTATAGATCTTTTACATCAGTTGGGGGCATTTGTGAATCAGGATACTTTGGTTCTCGTTGCATCTGACTCATCATGGTGTCAAACTTTTGATCGCCTGTGGCTTCCGCCACACCTTCAGTTAAATCTTCTGCGGCCCAGGAGACATAACTGTCGCCATTAACGTCGCCAGCACGTACCACAAACACTCCGCCGTTGTCGTAGCCGCCTTCGTCTTCGCCGATTTCCCAGCCCATTTTTGCAAGAGCACGTTCAATTTGCATCTGCGTTGCTTCGTCCCCAGCCCACCACATTCTAGCGTACTTGTGCAAGGCATCGTCTTCACCACCGCTGTCACCGTCATCGGCTGCAAATTCCGTTAGACTTTCGCTTAGATCTTCATCTGAGAACTCCATGTAGTCATATGGTCCCCATTTTTGGCCTGTGCGACTGTCTATGGTGTCATCGTGATCACCGTGTTCGTAGTAGTCATCGCTAAAAATAACCACACCATCAAAATCTGAGTTGTAGTCTATGTTGTATTTGCGTGTTTTTCCATCCGGTGCCACAACGCCACGTTGCAGTAGTCGTTCTATATCTTGATTGGTCTTGATGCCTTTTTGCAGGCTGCCTGAATCGTATGCTCCATTGTACCAAGCACTGGCTAGTTCTCTAAAATAGTTGCCGGCATCTCCACCGCTTTGATCCGGGGCTAATTCGTTCAATGAATTTTCTGACATTCCTTCTTGGCCAAAATCATCTGCTAACCGATCAAACACAATTTGTTCAATGCGTTCAAAGTCATCATCTGGATGGAGACCTGTGTCAATAACAACATCATTATACATGTCTTGTACAAATCGACCAGCTGGAGTGTTGGCAGTGAACAATTCATATAATGCATCAAAGTCTTCGTTGGCCACGATGTCACTTAATTCAATATGAATATCCTTCATTACGCCTTCTTTAACCTCTCGGCCTTCATTAAAAAAATCGTATAAGTTCATAATTATTTTCCCAACTTGGCTGCCAAGCCTGCATTTTGTAGTGCGCTTTTTAGCTGTCCACTGACGCTGGGAGTTTGTGCTGCCTTCATGACCAATGGAGTCATTGATCCCATGGCCTGTTGTTCTTGTGGAGTCATTGGTTTGCCATCATTGGCTTTGACGATGCCTGTAGCTGCAGCGTTTGGATCAAATTGAGGACCTAGCACATTTTTAAGTGTAGTAGTGGTACTTTTGGCAGTGGCCATATCAACTGCTTGATCTTTCATGTTTTGTTGTTGTTGACTTTGTTGACTTGCTGTGCTAGGCCTTGGATCACTTGGGCTAGTCACTTGGGCGTTTGGATCTTGCGCATTGTCGTATTCTTTAACTGGCTCGCGTTTTTCTATATCACGTAATCTTTGTGCCAGCTTACTAATATCAACAGGCCCATTCTTTTTTTCTTGTCTATGTGCAAGTTTCCTCACACGGTTAACCATGTCGTCAAAATCATCCGGGTCATAGCGATCAGCAATCTTTTCTTGCTCAATGGACTCGTCGACGTTGAAGTCACCCAGGCGATATTGTTTGGCCAGTTTGCCCAGAGTGTCGCCTTTGTTAACAGTTACTTTAACACCGTTGGGCATTGTGATTTGCTGTCCAACTTGGATCATGTTGGGATTTTTTAATTGTGGATTGTTTTTCCAAACATCTTGCCAACTGCCTGCCGCAGGATTCTTTGGCATTTGCGGAATAGTGGCTGTGGGCTTGGTTGCAGTTGGTTTAACTGCTGCTGTAGCTGGTGCCAGTGTTACTGGCTTTGTTGTTGATCTGTCTGGAACAGGTGTCACTGCAACGCCGGCCGGTTGTGATGTAATGGGTGGTCTGGGTGTTATTTGTGTTGGCCTGGGCATGGCTTCTGCACGTTCCCTGTCAGGACTCACTTCATCTGCTGCTCGACCAACTCTAGTTAGTCCTCCCGATACCACAGGAGATCCAGTACCAGATCTAATGGGCTGACCATCTCCGCTGGTAACAAACGGGGGATTTTTATCTAGATATGTTCGAATTTCATCTTGGTTTGCAGGTTGCATGCCCATTCTCTGTCTGACAACAGGATCTATACCTGTATATGCAGGAGTTGTGGGTGTGACGGCAGGTGTGGCGACTGCGGGCTTATTTGGCTCAGTAAAAGTCGAACCACCGGTTTTTGTATTATAAACCTTTAATGTTGAATCAGTAGATGCGTTAGAGGGAGCTGTAGTGGCAGGTGTGGCGACTGCGGGTTTATTTGGCTCAGTAAAAGTCGAGCCGCCAGTTTTTGTATCATAAACCTTTAAGGTTGAATCATCATTTTTAAGGAATCGATTGAATGCTTCCCTCAATCGATATTCAGTGGAATTGGCAGTATCGTGTAATTCTTTAATTACACTTTCTTCGTTACCCACAACACGACTACGACTTTTCTTGGCAGAATCGGTACCTTTCCAGTAACCTGGAAATTTTGGTCCGGATGATTTTTTTTCTGCTTTTGACATGCTGTCAAATGATTCTAATATTTTTTTAATATCTGCCATTTTATATTTTCCTGTTTACAAATCGTTTAAATTCTTTTACTAGTTTATTTACAGATCTGTGTTCGTTAGTTCTTTTTAATTTATGCCTCATCATGGGAAAAGGATCATCTGACCCACTGGAATTTGACGGGGCAGTGCTGGACCCTGTCCCACTACCACCAACTGAACCACCGCCTGTGCCCGGGCCAGCCCCAGCACCAGATCCTGGGCCTTGTCCTGATCCAACTCCGCCACCGCCGCCACCACCTGCGCCACCTGCACCTGTACTGCCAGTGTTGCCACCAGTGCCACCACTGCCGGCACCTTGCATTCTGCCTAATATATCACTGGTGCTGGGCGAAATAGAAGGTCTGGTTTGTGGTCTGTTTATTGGCGGTGTCGCAGCTTGTGGTTGTGGTTGAATTTGTGGAATAGGCTGGGGCTGTGGTTTTACTATCTCGGGTTTTGTTACCACAAATGGAGAGTTAGGGCCCTGTGGTCCAACTTTGGGCACATCTATTTCAGAAGACGTAGTAGTAACGGGTTTAGCAACATTACTTGACGGTAGTTTAATATCGGGATCTTTAATATCAATGGAGCCAGGTTCAATTCCCAACACTTTTAAATCTTCTGGTTTATATAAATCTGCTTGTGGGGGTACTGGTGGGGGACTGCCTGCAGGGTCGCCCGACTCTCCGCCTCCCCCGCCACCTTTTGGCTGCCCGGGCTCTTGTTTATCGCCTTGGTATAGTGCTGCTGCAAGAGCCGCATGACCTGCAACAGATTTCGCTACGTCGCCTTTTGTAATTTTTTCTTCGGGTGGTTTTATTGGGGGCGTTCTGCCATCAACTGGTGCGAATCCAGGCTCACGTCTTCCCAATGGATCTTTGGCTGTGGGATTGACTGTTCCTCTACCAGCGCCTGCGGTGCCGGGTTGTACGCCAGCTGGCAACGGTTGTTGTGTGGGTTTTGCTATCGCACCGGCTGGCAACGGTTGAGGTGTGGGTTTGGGTGGTACTCCTGCAGGTGGAGTGCTAGATGTTTGTCCAGTTCTTGGGTTCTTCCAAACTTTTGGAAGTGCCTTACCAACAGCAGATCCCAAGCCTGTACTTATAGATCCGCCACCACCACCGCCGCCTATACCACCTTCGATGTTGGGAACATCTAGTCCCCGTTGTCCAGCTCTGGTTGATCTCATGTCTATTTCCATGATGTTATCCATGGATTCGATGAGGCGACGCATATCACTCATATCATTTGGCTCGCTTTTGTTTATAAGTGCCGCCAAACAGTGTGCCTGTTTTGGCTTTGTTTTTGGGAGTAGGATTCACTACACCAGCAACACTGCCTGCATTCATTTCAGTTACACTCTTGTTGTCTTTTTTATACTTGTCAAACTGATCTCTGGTAGCATTCATTTTTTCTTCAGGCGCACCTTCGCGACCCAGTTGAGCCAATTTTTTCATACCTGTTTTGCCGTATTTCATCATGCCCTTGGCTGCTCGACTCATGCCTTGCTCTCTCAGAGGAGAAAACCTAGACAGACTACGAATAACTTGACTCGTCCAGCCACTGACATCGCTTGAGCCAATTTCGTCAACATTGCCCACAAACTCTGCAATTTCGTCAATGGCTAAGCCGACCACTTCGGGACCGTATTTGGCCAACACTTGGGGATGTTGTTGTAATATTCTACGAGTGATGGCATTGGTGACTGCACTGTAATCATTGCCTTCCGCCATACCTAGTTTCTTATCTCTCTTTACAGCGTCACTGTATGTTTTCAATACACCAGGATTCTTTTTAACAAGTTTGTTTAACTCTTTGCCACTTTCAATATCTTTTGACTTTTGAACATCTTTGGCATATTTTTTAGTTAAGTCAGGTCTTGCCTTCAACAAATCTCTTAGCATTTTATCATATTCATCTTCTTCTAATGAGCCTTCCGCCATGCCTTGTTGTTTGGCGGCTTCACGCTTCTTGCGGAAGATTTCACGGAAGTAATCATCATCCTCTTCCCGGCTGTAAGGATAGTCATTTGGAGCACTACGGCGTTTCGGAGGAGCATTACGTGCGGCATAGTAATCTACGTCACTATCAAAATTGCGAGGATCAACTTCGTTTAATTTCGATTCTGCTACAGTCATAACACCAATCGGCTCTTGCATCGGAGAACCTGTCATCAATTGATATTCCAGGTACTCTCGAACTGTATTCAAGTAGTCACTAGCTAACGTGATTTTAGCGGCGACCCAACCTTCTAAACCTTGTTGCTCGCTGATATTGCGTAATAGTTTGTGTAAGGCAATGGCATTATCTGCGGCTGTGTAACAGTCCTTGCGAGCCATTTGCACTTCATGGTCTAGTTGCATGTCTTGTGCGTCTGTCACAATGTCTTCTTTTAAAAAATCTAGGCTTTTCATATTTAAATCCGTGAGTAATAGTATATTTATTAGTTTATAAAACTATTTGATTTGCTGAGGCTGGTTGTCCGTTAACGGTAACCTTCCCCATAAGGAATCCGCCAAAAGAACGGTCCACTGGCGTGATTTTTAGCGAATGCTGTCCTGGTTCAGCCAACACAATTATGTTTTCTTGAACATATTGCTCGGTGTTACGCCAAAGATAAGTTCTTTCGGTTAACAAATCATCGTCGAAATACACACGATATGCTTTGGGCTCAGCAGTCCAATTGCAGTATAAATCAACAGTGATTTTGGCTTCAACCATTTTTCTTGGCCTTTGCACGTCCGGCCTTCATGTTGGCCAACCAGTGTGCCATGCGAGCCTTTTCACCTGAGGAATGTTTGGCAGTTTTGCGTAGACTACTTACTGATGCCTTGGTATTGACACCTGAGCGTTTGGCCAATCCTTTGCGTCCAGGATTCTTACCATCAGCAAAGTTTTCCGTCATGTCTTGTTTTAATGATTGTTTTAGGTATTGTTCACCTTCACCGGTTACATACCAATATCCATCGTCATCTACAATATAACCGTTACTACTCAAACTATCTAATACATTATCATACTCTGAGGTTCTTGATTCATCTTCTTGGAAATCTAATCCCAATTGTGTTGCGGTATAGATAGCATGTAAAACTAATAATTTACCTAATCCTTTGCCTTTGAATTCTGGATAAACCTCGGCTATGCTACGACCTGTAGTAGCATTATATTGGTATACTCCAACTGGGTTGTTACCCATACTTAAAGTAGTTGCAAATTTGTTTTTACCTTTTTGTACCTTAAAACTAACTCTATTATCATCCAAGCCTTCCGCCACGCTTGGCTTGCTGTG
>Ga0214921_10004430_pt1 | contig 20673 bp, 18 predicted proteins | sample LL1505_MetaG_FD_177992 | JGI IMG/M metagenome (GOLD analysis project Ga0214921, IMG submission 177992) | Freshwater microbial communities from Lake Lanier, Atlanta, Georgia, United States - LL-1505 | ecosystem: Environmental > Aquatic > Freshwater > Lake | place: USA: Georgia | collected...
GAAAACGGGCAGCATGTTTCCCAGGCTTGATCCCTTCCCCTCCCGCCTCCACTCCGACCAGGCGAACATTTTCATCGTTCAGAAATGCATAAAAGATTCCGATCGCGTTGCTTCCCCCACCCACGCATGCACAGATCACATCCGGCAGCTTTTCCTCACGCTCCATCAACTGAGCCCGCGCTTCCTCTCCAATCACCCGATGGAATTCCCGAACCATATAGGGATACGGATGCGCGCCGTAAGCCGTACCGAGCACATAATGAGTCGTCCTCACGTTCGTGACCCAATCCCGCATCGCCTCATTCACCGCCTCTTTGAGCGTCTTTTGCCCGGCTGTCACACCGACGACTTTGGCCCCCAAAAGCCTCATTCGAGTCACGTTCAAGGCCTGGCGCCGCATGTCCTCCTCCCCCATATAAATCACGCATTCCATGCCATATCGGGCCGCCATCGTCGCAGTAGCCACCCCGTGTTGCCCTGCCCCCGTCTCGGCAATAATCCTCTTCTTGCCCATCCGACGGGCCAGAATCACCTGACCGAGCGCATTGTTGATTTTATGCGCCCCAGTATGAAGCAGGTCCTCCCGCTTCAAATAGATCTTTGCTCCTCCACAATGTTGGGTCAGTCGTTCAGCAAAATAGAGGGGAGTCGGACGACCGGTAAAATCACGGCGCATCTCTTTGAGTTCATGCAAAAAAGCTGGATCCTTTTGGGCTTTCGCAAACTCTGCCCCCAACTCCTCTAAAGGGGCCACCAAGGTCTCCGGAACATACCTCCCCCCATACGCCCCGAAATGTCCCGAGGCATCGGGCACAGGAAGATATTCACTCTTCGCACTCATCCGATGACTCTACCCCAAAACCCGCCCCGAAGAAACCCTACTACTTCCCCAAGAATAAAGGATGGTTATCCCCTCAATTGCTTCAGGGCTTTCTCAGGGTCCCCGTCCCGCATCAAAGACTCCCCGATCAAAAGACAGTGAATCCCCTGTTCCTTCACAAATTCCACATCCTCCCGGGTTCGAATCCCGCTTTCACTGATTCCAAGACAATCCGAAGGAATTTCAGGTGCCAACTTGGCGGTTGTTTTCAGATCCACCTCAAAGGTATGCAGGTTTCGGTTGTTGATTCCAATGATCTCCGCATCGATCTTCAGAGCCCGATCCATCTCTGCCAAATCGTGCACCTCAACCAAAACATCCGACTGCAGCGTCCTCCCCAGTTCATACAACCCTTTCAACTCCTCATCCGTCAACGCCGCCACAATCAAAAGGAAGGCATCCGCCCCCGAGGCCACACTCTCGTAAACCTGTGCCTCCGTAAGAATAAAATCCTTCCGCAAAACAGGAAGAGCGACCTCCGAACGGACTTTTTTCATATCCTCCAGGCAGCCCTTGAAATACTCCCGATCGGTCAGCACTGAAATCGCCCCGGCCCCTCCCCGCTCGTATAACTTGGCTTGGGCCACCGGATCATACTTTCCCGCAATCGTCCCCGCAGTCGGAGAAGCCGCTTTACACTCCGCAATCACCGTCACTATCCCCGGTTTGAACAAATTGGATCGAAATCCACGAAAATCGTTTCGCAGAAGGGCCTGCTTCCGGAATTCAGACTTCTTCCCTTCGATGGCTTCCGCTTCCTTCCGCTTGTTACTCAAAATCGCCGCCAAACGATCTTTCCCAGTTCTCATTCGTCTTCCTCATCCTCAATCGGACCCGTTCTTTTTTTCCCTTTGAGAAATGCATTCAGAAACGGGTCGATCTCCCCGTCCAATACCGCCTGCACATCACTCGTCTGCTCCCCCGTCCGCAGATCCTTCACCATCTGATACGGTTGGAGAACATAAGAGCGAATCTGGTGCCCCCAGCCGATCTGACCTTTTGCCGCATAATTCTGCTCCTGTTCCGCCATTTTTTTATCCAGTTCCGCCTGCTTGATCCTCGCGGCCAGAACCTTCATCGCCGTCGCCCGATTCTTGATCTGCGACCGCTCATTTTGACAGGTCACCACCAATCCCGTGGGAAAGTGGGTGATCCGAACTGCCGAATCGGTCGTATTCACTCCCTGCCCACCGTGCCCCCCTGCGCGAAACACATCGACCCGAACATCCTTGTCCGGAATCTCGACTTCCACTTCCTCATCCGGTTCAGGAACGATTTCCGCTGATGCAAAGGACGTCTGCCGCTTCCCTTGTGAATTGAAGGGGGAGATTCGTACCAACCGATGGACCCCACGGTCGGCCTTCAAATACCCATACGCGTTCTCTCCGGAAATCCGGAGCATGGCGTTTTTAATCCCCGCCTCTTCCCCCGATAAAATATCCAATACCTCCACTTTAAAACCGCGCCGTTCGGCCCACCTCTGATACATCCGCATCAGAATATTCGCCCAATCACACGCCTCTGTACCTCCGGCTCCTGCATTGAGGCTCAGAATCGCGTTCCGACGATCATCCGGTTGTGAAAGAATGAACTGAACTTCGGTCTGCTCCAGCATCGCGACACCCTCACGCAGTTCTCGAGCATAATCGGCCTGAGCGGCCGGACCTCCATCTTCCTCAGCCAACTCTTGATGAACTGGTAAATCAGCGACTTTTCGCTCCAACTCCTTCATCTGATCCAGTTTTTTTCTCAAGGCGTTGGCCTCAGCGGCAATCTTTTGGGCTTTCGTCGAATCGTTCCAGAAATCCGGAGCCGACATCCGCCCCTCAAACTCTTTTAACTGACCCTCTAATTTTGCCGGGTCAAAGAAACCTCCGTAACTCCCGCAAGCGGGAGTTCACGGAGGATAGATCGATGGTTTCGGCCGGTAGGGTCATGACTTTCTCAAAATGCCCGAAAATCCCCGAAGGCTCAAGTGACATCCCGAAACCGGATCAGTCCCGCCAAAACCAATCCCATGGAGACCCAAACCGTCCAATCTCCCCACTTCGTGTAGACCGTGGCTGTGGGTTCAACCAATTCGATCTCCCCACGTAGGAATCCGGCCACACGATAAGATTGGATCTCCGGGTCCCACACTTCCGAAAGAATCACCCCCCGTGGGCTAATCAAGGCACTCACCCCATCGTTCGTCGCCCGCAAAAGCGGCAATCGGGTTTCGATGGCCCTGAAACGCGCATTCTCCAGATGCTGTTTCGCTCCAGCCGACCTACCAAACCAAGCATCATTCGTCAGGTTCACCAGAAGATGCGGAAGTTTTTGGGCCGCCCTCCTGACCACCCTGGCCACTGAATCCTCGAAACAGATCAAGGGAGCAATTTTCACTTTGCTGCCAGCCAGTTCCAGAGTCCCCACAGATTCGCCTTCCGTCAGATCCCCACCCGGAGGAACCAGTTTTCGCAACCAGGGAAAGATTCCGGCCAAGGGAACATACTCCCCCATGATCACCAGGTGGTTTTTGTCATAAACTTGGGGAGCGCATCCCTCTTCCCCAGTAAACAACACGGCACTATTGAATGTCTTCGCGCCGCGGATATCCAACGAGCCCGTGAGCAGAGAGCGGGCTCCCCCTCTTCGCACCTTCTGAACGGCTCTTTGAAACTCTGGCTCCTCCCTCCACCCAGTCCCCGCCAGACTCTCCGGCCAAACCAACAGGTCAATCGCCCCATTCCCTGTTAAGGCGATCTCAGACCAGTGGACAAGCTGTTCGGCCACTTGGGCCATTTTGGCCGACCTCCACGGGTCCTGCGGAACCGCAGGCTGGATCGCCGCATAGCTCAGGGTGTGAACCGCTTTTTCATTCGGATGAAGAACCGACCTCGCCCCATACACCATCGTCATTCCCAGAACGAAAACACCGGCCGTAAAATCCCACCTCGGCTTCCATTTTTGGGCGCCGCGTATTTCCAATTCAAAACGACGTGCGGTCAGAGTCAGGGTCAACCCACCAAACGCCACCACCCAAGAGACCAATGGAACTCCTCCCAAATCTGCAATCTGCGCCAAAAGGAGAAGGTTCCCTTGGGATACCCCCAACCCGTTCCAACCAAATCCACTAAAAACGATCCCCCGAAGCCACTCGGTTAGGACCCAAGCCGAGGCCCCGAGAATCACATGTCGAATATTTCCGGCACTCGTCATTCGCCCTGCATCGCCACGTGCAAACCGAACCCATAGGACAAACCAAAGCGCGGGGTAGATCGCGATGTACAGACACAGAACGAACCAGCCCGCCACGGTGACGGATGTCAGCCAGCTGAAAGTCGTCAGAAAATGGGTGGCCCCCGCAAACCAGCCAAGCACGAAGCTTTGCCGGAAATCCGGCCTCTCTCTCACCCCATAATAAGCCAATGGAATCAAGGCGAGCCATCCGGCCAGAGGCTGACTGAACGGGGCAAATCCGAACGTCAGCGCCAATCCGGTCAAACCGGCGCAGATCCATCCACCCATGGGGATTCCAAGCATGTTCTCTTTTCGTTCCCAAGGGCGTCCGAGTCAACGTTGGCGAGACTTGTCGGAACAAGCTTCCTGCCCTTACCTCAATTCATGATTTCCAACCGGCTACGCGAATTTCTTTGGAAGTTTTTCTTGGCCTGGGCTGGCATTGGCCTCTTGGCAGTCACCTTCCGGCTCACCCCGGCTTGGGCGGACACGCTTCCGTTGCCCAATTGGCTTCGAGGGTTTGTGGGGATCTGCCTGAAAAACGGTGATTTCGTATCGATGCTTTTGGCCGCCAGCCATGTCTACTTCTCTACAGTCGACCGGATCGGCCTCCGCAAGGCCCGCCTCACCGCGTCCATCATTCTGGCTTCCTCCGCGCTACTGGAGACCGTCGGCACCTTGAGTGGCATTCCCTTCGGTTCCTACCAGTACACGGATGCGTTTGGCCCGCGGATGGGCGGGGTTCTCCCCCTGGCAATTCCACTGGCTTGGTTCGCGGTCGTGGCCGGGGCGAATTTAAGTCTAAGTCAATACTGGCGCGAAGGCTCACGGGCTCCCATCGCCATCGCGACCGGAGCCGTGACGATGCTCTTTGATTTTTTAATGGAACCGTTTGCCTATGCCATCCGGGGATATTGGCACTGGGCGGGCAATGTGGTGCCTCCTCAGAATTTTTTCTCCTGGTTCATTTTTAGTTCCCTCTTGGCCTGGATCACCCCGATTTATGCTGAACCCGCCCGCAAGTCCGACCCCCGCCCCGCCATCACTCTGGGAATTATGTCGGGTCTTTTCCTTGCCGCCCGAATGGCCCATGGGGTGTAAGGCACACCGCCGGTTTTAAGATTTTCTTTTTTCCCACCAGATTCCCAATCCCCGCAAAAGTTTCTGCCCCATCGAAAGCGAGTGGCGCTTCGAAAAAACATCGTACCCGGAATCTTCGAGGGGATCCAAAATTCCCGCATATAGCTCCCGCATCAGCCAGACGGACATCCTCGGGCCTCCCGCCGGCAACATCCCGATCCCCGGTTCCGCCGAACGATACTGCTCACGAGCCCGTTCGACTTGGTACTGCATGAACTCGGCCCAATGGCCCGAAGGCCGCCCGGCCAGAAGGTCCTCTTTCCTGACTCCGTACTGCTCTCTCTCCTTTTTTGGCAGATAGATTCTGCCAGATCGCGCATCCTCCGAGATATCCCGCAGAATATTCGTTAACTGCATCCCGCGTCCGAGATCCAAGGCCCGTGGTTCGGCCGCTGGATCCTCCGAACCGAAGACCCTCATCATCATTAGGCCAACCGTTCCCGCCACCCGGTAGCAGTAGAGTTCCAGTTCCTCCCAGGTCTGCAAATCAACGGGTCCGGCATCCCCGGCCACCCCCAATGCAAGATCCTCAAACCACCTACGCCGGATTTTTTTTCGGACTACTGTGTCGCGAAAAGCCGGCATCCACTCTTCTCCGGAAAGTTCCCCTCCGGTTTCAAACGCTTGGACCAGAATCTCCCCCGCCACTTCAGGTCGAACTGTTTCCCCCCGGGCCGCCGCTCGGTCCACCGCATCATCGATGGATCGACAACAGGCGTAGACGGCGTAGGCGTCGTTTCGCAACTCCTCCGACAAGGCATGGGAGGCGAAAAAAAAAGTCCGAGCATGTTCTCGGGTGATGGCCCGGGCTGCATCGAAGGAGGCCCGAAGGCCAACGGAAGGTTTTTCCAACAAACTAGCCACCCACCCGGACCGACTGGCGAACCCATTCAATCGCCCGGCCAATGGCCTCCCGTTCGTCGGAACCAAGATGGGACTGGGCCAATTGCTCGTTTGCTTCCGCGAAGAGGGATGCGCAACGCTCCTGCATGGTCTGGATCGATCCGGACTTCCGGAGAAGATCCTGCACCTTGGAGATCGACGCCTCGTTCCGGGCGGGAGAATGGAGGCACATCTGCAAAAATGAGCGATCGACCTCTCCCAGTCGTTGATACGCCTCATGAATCAGCAGCGTTTTTTTACCTTCCAAAAGATCTGTCGGGAGGAGTTGGTCCCTGCTGTCAAAATGGGAAAACTCCAAAAGATCATTCTGAATCTGAAAGGCAAGGCCGAGAGGTTCCATCACTTTAGCCAAATCCTCGGCTTTTTCCTGAGAGGCTCCGGCAAGGATGGCCCCGATGACGCATGGCGCCTCGAAGGTGTACCGGGTAGTTTTCAGCAGATAGGTCTTTTCGATATCTTCACGACTAACCCTTCCGATATCCCGGGGTCCCAAAAGAATATCAAAGATTTCACCCACTCCGGTGTCGGTCACATAAGAAAGGAGTTTTCCCAAAGCCTGTTGCCGCGATTCAGGTGAAAACGAACTCTGTTGCAGGGTTTCCACCGCCAAGGCGAAAAGAAGATCTCCCACGACCAAAGCCACCCCTTGTCCGGTTCGCTCCGCTCCCCCCAAGCGGCCTTGCCTCTGCTCCACCAGCTTGTGAAAGGTGGGGAGACCCCTTCTTTTTTCCGATCGATCAATCAGATCGTCATGGACCAACACGAAGGCGTGCAACAGTTCAAGGGAAAGAGCCGCTTGAATCAAAGTCCTGTCGGCCAAATCCTTTACCCCACCCAAAGCGCGATAGGTAAGAAGGAACAACAGGGGACGGATGCGCTTCCCTTTCCTTCCGACAAATTCGCACATGTCGAAAAAAATCGGCTCAAAAAGATCCCCGTACTCATATCTTTCCTTTTGTCGATGGAAGAAGGCCTGCAACTCCTGCTCCAAAAGCGCGGGGAGCCGCTCCATTTCATGAGAAAGCCGGGACGAGTTCACAGGAAATCCTACGGGAGGAAGAAGGGGAAAGGCGAACCAGAAAAACAGGGGTTATTCAGATGGTGTATTCGCTGCCTTGAGGCCGTTCCGACTTGGGCATGATTTTCAGTGCCGCATGTTCCGCAAAAACCAGATGATGAGGGGGAACGCTTTTGGCCAGAAAAACCCCTCCCCCGATGGTGCTTCCCTCTCCCACTACCGTTTCGCCCCCGAGAATGGTCGCCCCCGGATAGATCGTCACACGATCTTCAATCGTAGGATGCCGTTTCCTGCCCCGCAGGGATTGTGCTCCCGTGACCGAACGGGCCCCCAATGTTACCCCGTGATAAATCCGGACCTCTTTTCCGATTTCCGTGGTTTCCCCAATGACAATTCCAGTTCCATGATCGATGAAAAAGGAGGGGCCGATCACGGCTCCCGGATGAATATCGATTCCGGTTCGGCTATGAGCCCATTCCGTCATCATTCGGGGAAAAAGGGACACTCCTAGAAGATGAAGTTCGTGGGCCATTCTCTGCACGGCAATCGCCTCAACGCCGGGATAAGCCAGAAGGATTTCCTCCACGTTCCGGGCCGCTGGATCACCGGTCATGACCGCTTCGACATCGGTTTTTAAAACCGCCCGGACCGCCGGCAACCTGTGTAGAAAAGCCAAAACCTTGGCCTCCGCGGATTCTCCGGTCTTCGGGAGACTTTTCCCGATTTCCCGGACTAATGCCTTTTCAAGCGAGACCAGAAGATCGGTAATAGCCGGTCCCAGCTCTTTTCCCTCAAGATGATCTCCATCATAAAATCCAGGAAAAAGCAGATGCAGAAGATCTTCTGTAATCGCCGCCACAGCTGCCTTGGAGGGCAATTGCGCACCCCCCAAATGATTGATAGCCGCTAATTCCGCATAGGAACGGATCATTTCGGAAGCCAATGGATGGTGCTTGCTCAAGAACTCATGGTAAGGGAAACCCGCCGTTCGGGCAACTTGGGCGACGATCGTTTTTGTTGGGCGGGAAAGCCTTCCGGTGGCTCAATGGGAGGATGCCGACTGAAGTTTTCACCCCCGACTCCCTCCCCCCTGCCCAATCTGGAAGGCTTCGTTATGGCGTGATCGGATCCCCGATTGCCCATTCCCTCTCCCCCGCTATGCAACTGGCTGGATTTCAAGCGGCGGGCTTGGACGCCGAATACTTCCGTATTGAAATCCCCCAAGACGGCCTGGCCGAGGCAATCCCGCGTCTTCTCAAAGCCGGATTTCAGGGATGGAACTGCACCTTGCCGCATAAGACGGGAATGTTCCGGATCGCGACCTCAAAAGATCCTTCTGCGATCGAGGCCCAATCGGTCAACACCATCCGGGTGGAAGGCCGTCAACTTCATGGATTCAGCACGGATGCGGGAGGCTGGGAGGCGGCCATTCAGGAAACATGGGCCGTGCCATTGAACAATCTTCAGATTCTTATTCTTGGTTGCGGAGGCGTCGGCCAATCCATCGCCCGCCGTTTGGCCCAGGGCGGCTGCGGCTCTTTGATCCTCATGAACCGGGATCCCCGCAGGGCCGAGCAATTGAATTTCGAATTAAAACCTATTGTGGGCGGTCGCTTCCCTCTTTCTTTTTTGCCATGGAATGATGCCAATCTGGAAATCGCCTTAAAAAAAACCGACCTGATCGTCCAAGCCACCAGCCTCGGCCTACGGGAAGAAGATCCATTACCCATTCCGGCTCATTTCCTCGATCCCAAGTTCAAGGTCTATGACACAATTTACCGCAAAGGCTTTACCCCATTGATCCGTGCCGCCCGGCAACGGGGTTGTCCCGCCGAGGACGGTCTAACCATGCTCCTCCACCAGGGGATTCTTTCCTGGGAAATCTGGACAGAGAAAAAGGCGCCGAAAGCGGCCATGCGCCAAGCCCTTTGGCAGGCCGCGGAGAGGGATAAATGATTCATCCTCTTTTCTTAGGGTTCATGGTTTTTGTGTTCGGCGCCTGTCTGGGCTCCTTCCTGAACGTCTGCATTCTTCGCATACCTCTCGGACAATCCATTGTGCGACCCCCATCCCGCTGTTCAGCCTGCGGATTGAAATTACCCGGTTACTTTAACCTGCCTGTTCTAGGGTATCTTCTATTGCATGGCAGAGCCCGTTGCTGCGGCGCCCGTTTGGATCCCCGCGATCCGGTCATCGAGGCAGGAACGGCGGTTTTTTGCACGCTCCTTTGGTTTATTTACCCGTCTCAACTTTTTTTCGTATATACCCTGCTCGTTGCTGGACTGATCGTTGCGTCGGGAATCGACCTGGATTATCTCGTCATTCCGGATGTTCTGACCATCGGCGGGGTGGTGACCGGCATCTGCCTCAGTTATTTGATTCCAGAACTGCAAGGTCGAGACGATCGTGTCGACGCCATGATTTTTTCCTCCCTGTCGGCGGCCCTAGGAGGCGGACTTCTTTGGCTGGTGGCTAGGACGGCTTCCTGGCTTCTTCAGAAGGAAGCCATGGGGATTGGGGACGCCAAACTTCTTGCCGCTTTGGGAGCTTTTCTTGGTTGGCCAAGCCTGCCCTTTATTTTAGCAGTCTCCTCCATGCTCGGAACAGTGATTGGGATCGGCATTCTTTTACCCAGAAAAAGAAAGCTTGGAGTGAAAGTACCCTATGGGCCCTACTTAGCACTGGCTGCACTCCTTTGGTTATTGGGCGGACACCAGATCATGACGAAATATCTTCTCAATAATCCTCTTTTTTCTTCCCGATAAATCTATCCATCAACCGCTTGCAATCGCGTTGATTCACTTCGTCTTGTCGACAACCCCTTTGGGCAAGGTTCGACAATTCCTCCCTTTTTCCCGCTTATAGTAGGATGCAAAGGGGGAGAAGTGTCATTCAGCGACTTGGGTTATTTTCCTTTTTTCTTTTCTGCTCTCACTCCGGTTTTTCTGGTTCTATGGCCAATGTTGCGATCCAGGAGGATGGCTCGTTCATCGTCCGAGATGCCCAAGGGGGGATTGCTGAGTTCGTGAAACAAGGCACCCCGCGCCAATCCATTCAGCTCAACGGGCAAAGTTGCAATGTGAGCTTCGGATTCAATTCCGCCGGAAAAAAAACCATACTGGTAAGCTTGCCCTCAAGCGCCTCATCTCCTGTAAGTTTTCATCTGGAGGATTCGAACGTTACCCTACCCCCGAAGTCAGGCCTTCGGATTACTCTTTCCGATTCCAATCGGGTGGATCGGATGGAGGGGAACCCCTCAGGCATGGTCATTTTCGAGAAGACCCAATCCCTGGTTAGCCCCTCAATACCCCAGCCTTCGATTCAAAATCCGCCTGGAGTCGCATCAGTGGAGAGCGCACCCTCCTCCGCACCTCAGACAGAAGTTGCCTCTTTAAACCTTCCGTCTCCCGAACCCTCAAGTTCCATGATGTCGCCCGGAACTTCCTCGGCCGAAATGGAAATTGGTTGGCCTGGAAAATTACTCGAACACCCTATCTCAACGAGTCAGATGGAGGAGGACATGTTTTACGCCCGCACGGAACTCGGAGCCCGTTTTGTCAGCCCGATGAACCTGGTCAATGTCGTTGGACCGGTTGGCCCCTCTAATCCCATTATCGAAAAGAAAATCGCCTTCAGCACCGGCTATCGTCAGGACTTTGATATCGGAGTCTGGCTCACCCCCTGGTTCGGACTTGCAATCGAAACCGGATTTGCCGTCAATGCGATCCGAGGGAACACCCAAAATATGAACGTCTCAAGCAGCACCTACTGGAGTGTCCCGATTTTGGCCCAACTGTGCTTTCAATACCCCAATTCCACCGGCTTTATCCCCTATCTCAATTTAGGATTCGGAGGGGGATGGAATTATTTCAACATCGGAAGCATCACCTACCCGGGAGCCACTACATTATCCGGTTCCGGAAACGACATGAACAATGCCTACCAAATTACTGCCGGATGCCGCTATCGCCTCTATGAACAATTGAGCCTGACTTTGGCCTACAAGTACTACGGCACGAGCCAACCCACCGTGGACATGGCGGACAACCAACAGATCACTTTCGGTTCGCCTGTGACGAATACGGTCGAGTTGGGCGCCAACTTCGCGTTTTAAAATTATTTACGAAGTGATCCGGTCTGCGCGAGATCCCGCAGATAGTGATCCGCCAATACAAGAAGGGTCATCGCCTCCACCATCGGAACCGCACGGGGCAGAACGCACGGGTCATGCCGTCCACGGGCCTTTAATTCAGCACGCCGCCCCTTCACATCGACCGTTTTTTGCGCTTTGGCAATGGTAGCCACGGGCTTGAAGGCGACCCGAAAAATAATGTCCTCCCCATTACTGATTCCGCCCTGTATCCCACCGCTCCGATTGGTCCGCGTCCGAACCTTTTTTCCCTCCAGATAAAACTCGTCATTGTGCTCGGAGCCACGCATTCGTGCCCCAGCAAATCCCGAACCAATTTCGAATCCTTTGCTCGCCGGAAGACTCATGACCGCTTTGGCGAGATCCGCCTCCAATCGATCAAAAACCGGTTCCCCCAGACCTACCGGACATCCCCGCACCACGCATTCAACCACTCCGCCTAGGGAGTCTCCCTCGGAACGCACCCTCTCGATCAGTTTCACCACCTGCGTTGCCTCCTTCGCGTCGGGCCACCGCACAGGATTTGATTCCACCTCCCGTATATCCACACGTCCCGCATCCATCCCAGCTACGACAGTACCCACCTGCCGAACAAACGTCGTGACCGACAAGCGGGGAGCCAGTTGATGAAACATCCGCTTGGCAATCGAACCCCCAATCACTCGACCGATCGTTTCCCGGGCAGAGGTGCGACCTCCTCCCTGCCAATTCCGAATCCCATACTTTGCCTGATAAGTGTAGTCCGCATGGCTGGGACGAAACATTGTCTCCATCTCCCGATAAGCTTCCGGCCGGGTATCCTCATTTCTTACCCAGACGGAAATCGGGGTCCCCAAGGTTTTCCCCCCGAAAACACCGGAAAGGATTTCACAACGATCCGCCTCTTTCCGGGGAGTGACAATTTTACTCTGCCCGGGACGGCGCCGGTCCAGATCCGGCTGCAAATCCTTTTCCGAAAGAGAAATTTGCGGAGGACAACCATCCACCACTGCACCCACACCGCCTCCGTGGGATTCCCCCCAGGTCGTGACCCGATAAAGGTGGCCAAACGTATTTCCCATACCCCTATCCTGCCTCAAAACCGCTATTTTCCCAAGCCTAGGAATTGCCACCGCACTCGCCCAAATCCCCGATCCCTGCCACGATTGGACCGTGAAGAAGAAATCCCACCTCTGGCTTTTGGGTCTGAGCGGATCAGGGAAAAGCACCCTCGGACCCCTGCTGGCAGAACGTCTGGGTCTTCCTTTTGTGGACACGGATCAACGGATCACCGAAGTAGCGCGATGCTCAATTCCTGAGATTTTTAAAAACGGCGGGGAACCACGATTTCGTAAACTCGAAAGCCAGATTGTTTCCGAGGTCTCCAAACTGCAACCGGCCGTGGTTTCATGCGGAGCGGGAGTTGTTCTCGATCCCGCAAATCGGCAAATCATGTCCACCCACGGAATTCGCATCTATCTGCAAGCAGCTCTTCCCATTCTCGCAGAGCGTCTGTCCAGAGCCAACGACCGACCTCTCCTTTCCTCGGGTCCCCTCCTTCCCCAACTCCAGGCCCAATGGGAGAAAAGAAGGGATGGATATGAAGATAGCGAGTTGATGATATCCGTTGATGCCGGTACCCCTGACGAAATTCTCGGGAGAATCCTTGAAAAAATTCGGGCTTTTGATTGATGGATCAAAGCGCCGCATTGCGTGAATCAGCCCGCCACTTGGGTTTTGATGCCCTTGGAATCGCTCCCGCACAGATTCCTGACGGAGCGGAACATCTCCAGGAATGGCTCTCGCTTTCGTATCAGGGAGAAATGAACTGGATGTCCAAAAACCCTCAGCAGCGGACAGATCCGCGCGAATACGATCCCCAAGCCCAAAGCATCATCATGGCAGGAGTTTCAAGCCGACAAAACGCCCCTGCCCCTCGCCGTGGCCGGATCGCCGCCTATGCCCAAGGTGCAGACTATCATGAAATTCTCCGTGCTAAATTATTGCAGCTAGCCGAAGAAACTATCGCCCCTTGGGGCGGTCGGTACCGCATCTGCGTCGACTCCTCCCCATTGATGGAAAAACCGATTGCCGCAATGGCCGGATTGGGATGGCAGGGAAAAAACACTCTTTTGATCCACACGGAGCATGGTCCTTGGCTCATGCTGGGGGCCATTCTAACCGATTTGATCCTTTCGCCAACCCCACCCTCCTCGGATCACTGCGGGTCCTGCACACGCTGCCTGGATGCCTGCCCAACACGCGCTTTTCCCCAACCTTATGTCTTAGACGCCCGACGTTGCCTCGCCTATCTCAGCATCGAACACCCTGGATCCATTCCCGAAAAGTTCCGCCCTCTGATGGGGGATCGCCTCTTCGGTTGTGATGAATGCCTCGAGGCGTGTCCATGGAACCGGCATGCCCAGCAATCCCGAGAAATGAATTTCCAGGCCATTCCTCGACCTGATTTAGCAGAAATGTTGGGCTGGGATGATGCCACGTTTCGCCGTCAGTTCCGTGGAACCCCGATTTTCCGGCTCAAGCGTGGGAGGTGGCTACGCAATATCTGTATCGTCCTTGGAAATATCGGAACAAAAAAAGATCTACCGGCTCTGGAAAAGAGTTGTGCCGATGGAGATCCTTTGGTCAGCGAACATGCGTCCTGGGCAGTCAGACAAATTGAATCCAGAAACAAAGGGTAAAAAAAGGCCCCTTGTCGGAATTTTAATTCTTTTTAGCCTCCGGCAAGAGGGTCTTCAGTTCCTCGATTTTCGGCTTCTTGCTTTCATCGATCGGAGCCACGTTTTGTTCGCCGGACAGATACCCCTTTTCCACAAGAGAATCCGCAAAAGTGGAGTTGGCATCCCCTGGATAGATCCGATAGGCCGACCCCACAAATTCCATTCCCGCTGGCTTGTCCCCGCGATGAAACGCCTCCGCCGCCTTGGCGAAATAGTAAAGAGGACTGTTGGGACTCGGTTCTAAGTTGGAAAGAAAATCATCGGCCTTGGCCTTGTTCCCACCCAAAAGGTCACAGAGATAAATTTTATAAATTCCCAAGTCGTTCTTCGGTTGGCTGTTGAGGAAAATCTGGAATTTCTCCCTTGCCTCGCCGTACTTGTTGTTCAGGAAGAGCACTTCCCCAAGATTGAATTGAGCCATGGGCAAATCCGGCTGCAATTTGAGGGCATTACGGAAAGATGATTCCGCATTGGTCCAATCCCGTTTTCGGGTGTAAATCGCCCCACGCAGATTGGCATTGCTCGCCTGATTGGGTTTCGCCTGATCCGCCAGTTCCAGGTACTTCAGGGCCTCATCCAGATTGTTTCTTGAAAAAGCCTGGGCTGCCTTGACATAGACAACCTTGTACCGCTCCTCCGTGTCCTCAGGAAGACTTTCCGAGGACTGCCCGGAAGCAGATGCCCCTGCCTTCTCCTCCTGTTTTTTACCGCAAGAAACCAGTCCCAAAACCGAAAAAATTAGGATGGGCAAAATGGGGAAATCCATCTTGGTATCTTTTCATGGAGCACCCCAAACTTCAATTCAAATAGCAATCTTTTCAAGGACCGTTTCATCAGCGAACTTGGAGACCCATGAGATTTCTAATCACAGGAGGTGCCGGCTTCATTGGCAGCCACCTTGCCCGCCATTTGGAACCCCGGGGAACCGTCACCATTTTGGACAACCTGTCCTCGGGACGGGAGGTCAACCTTGCGGGATTCGCCGGCCGTTTTCTTAAGGGATCCATCCTCGATTCCCACCTTCTCGGTGATGCGCTCACTGGAATCACGCATGTCTTTCATCTGGCCGCCATGGTCAGCGTTCCCGAATCGGTCACCCACCCCGCCCGTTGTCATGAAACCAATGTCGAGGGGACCCGACAGGTTCTCGATGCAGCAGGTCGTGCCGGAGTGAAACGCGTCGTTCTTGCCAGTTCTTGTGCCATTTATGGCAATGAGCCAACGATGCCCAAAACTGAAACTCTCCCACCCGCCCCCGCCAGCCCCTACGCAGAATCGAAATTGGCAGGCGAAAAACTCTGTGCTTCCGCCCGGATCCCCGCCCTCTCTCTCCGCTTTTTCAACGTCTACGGCCCCCGTCAGGACCCCCACGGCCCGTACGCAGCCGCAGTCCCAAAACTTCTCGAAGCTGCCCTCGCCGGTTCGCCGCTCCCCATCCATGGAGACGGCCAACAGACGCGGGACTTTGTTTTTGTCGAGGATGTGGTTTCGGCCCTCCTACAAGCCGCCCTCCACCCTGACATGACCGGGATCTATAATGTCGCATCGGGTGAATCCACTTCGATCCTTCACCTCGCCCAGGCAATTCTCGCTCAGACCCGCTCCCGGTCGCCATTGGAACACCTTCCGGCCCGACCAGCCGATGTTCGTTTTTCATCCGCTTCGATCGCCCGACTTCAGGCCACTGGTTGGAGTCCCTCCTTTCCGTTGATCAAAGGGTTGAGTCGAATGCTCAAAAAAAACTGAACTCTTCCACTTTTCCCCCATCCGCTGCATTGTTGCCCTATGTCCGCCCGCATCCTCGACGGAGAATCCTTCGCCTCCCAAATCCACCGCGAAACCGCCGGAAGGGTCGCCGTCCTTGCATCGAGGGGAATCATCCCGGGTCTTTTGTTCATCCGGGTGGGGGAAGACCCCGCCTCTCGCGCCTATGTCTCCCGCAAGGAAGCCCGCGCCAAGGAAGTGGGTATTTCCAGTCGTACCCTCGTCTTTCCCGAATCGACCCCGCTTCCCGTTCTCCTAAAGGAAATCGATGTCCTAAATGCCGATCCCAAAGTCCACGGTATCCTCATTCAATCGCCCCTCCCTTCAGGACTCCCCAACGACATTGTTTATTCCCGTGTTCTGCCGAATAAGGACGTCGACGGCTTCCATCCCGTCAACTTTGGTAAACTCCTCTTGGGAGACGAATCCGGTTTTCTCCCCTGCACTCCCGCCGGCATTTTGGAAATCCTTCGCCTAGGCAGGATCGCCACCCGAGGCAAACATGCCGTCGTGGTGGGCCGCGGACAGATCGTGGGTCGCCCCCTCGCCGTTTTGCTCGCCCGCAAATCCCCAGGGGCCGATTGCACGGTCACACTGGCCCACTCCAGCACGCCGGATCTTTCCTCCATCACAAAACAGGCCGATATCTTGATCGGCGCTCTGGGCCGCCCTCTTTTCCTGAAAAAAGAACATGTGAAGCCGGGGGCGACGATCATTGATGTGGGTGTGAATCGGATTCCGGATAGCACCAATCCCCGGGGCTATCGTCTCGTGGGGGATGTGGACTTCCCCTCCGTCGAATCCATCGCCGGCGCGATCACTCCAAATCCGGGGGGAGTTGGCCCCATGACCATCGCACTTCTTCTTTCCAATACCCTCCGGGCCGCCGAGGATGCTGTTCGATGAGCCAACCACGCGCCGACGGTAGATCCACTTCAGAACTACGCCCCCTCGCCTGCACGTGGGACATCGCGCCCCAGGCCGTGGGTTCCGTCTTACTGAAGTGCGGAAAGACTCAGGTGATCTGCACCGCCAGTGTGGACGAAGTTGTCCCTCGGTGGATGAAGGAGCAAAATGTCCCCGGAGGCTGGCTCACGGCCGAGTACTCTATGCTCCCTGCCTCGACCTCGAGCCGGAAACCCAGGGATTCCGCCCGGGGCAAGGTGGATGGACGTTCAACGGAAATCCAAAGACTTTTGGGCCGAAGTCTCCGGGCTGTCACCGATCTCACCGCCTTGGGCCCCCGAAGCATCTGGATCGATTGCGATGTGCTTTCTGCTGATGGTGGCACCCGCACCACCGCCATCACAGGGGCCTGCCTTGCCCTTCGCCGCGCCATCGAACGCCTGCAACTTTCTGGAAAAATGACCGCGGATCCACTCCGTACCCCCGTCGCCGCCATCAGTGTCGGCTTACTCGAACACCAACCCATCCTCGACTTGGATTACCCCGAAGACCGCGATGCCCAGGTCGATATGAATGTCGTCATGACCGGAGCCGGACGGCTCGTCGAAGTCCAAGCCGGAGGAGAAGAGCATGATTTCAGTCACGAAGATTTCCAATCCCTCCTGACTTTGGCCGGACAAGGGCTACAAAAGGTCTTCGCCTTCCAAGAATCGTCCTGGAAATCCCGCCCTCTGGCCCGCCCCCTCTCTGAACAACAAGCCTGATCAGGCTTGTCAAAACTCACCTAGGCTGGCATTCCGAGAGGCTCCCTTTTTATTTATGCCGACCAAATCCAAGAGCCCCAAAGCGAAAAAACCCTCCTCGAAATCTGTAAAATACGTCTATTCCTTCGGAAACGGAAAAGCGGACGGCAACGGGAAGATGAAGTCCCTTCTTGGAGGCAAGGGAGCCAATTTGGCAGAAATGACCCGGATCCGTCTCCCTGTCCCGTCGGGATTCACGATCAGCACCGAAGTCTGTACTTATTTCTACGACCACAACCGGACCTACCCCCCCGCCCTCGAAAAACAGATCGACGAAGCGATTCACAAGCTGGAGGCATCGATGGGAAAGAAATTCGGGGACGCCACGAATCCTCTCCTTGTCGCCGTTCGTTCCGGCGCCCGCGACTCGATGCCCGGGATGATGGACACCATCCTCAATCTCGGACTGAATGACCGCACCGTCAGAGCCTTGGCGGAACGTAGCCGCAATGAACGCTTCGCCTATGACTGCTACCGCCGGTTTCTTCAAATGTACGGGGATGTCGTGATGGGGGTGCAAAAACGCACCGGGGAAGAACATGAACCTTTCGAGGTCGTTATCGAAGAACTCAAAAAGGAACTGTTTCCAAATGACCCGCACGTTTCCGACACCAAGCTCGATGCCACCGCTCTCCGCACCCTCACCGACCGTTTCCGTAAACTGATCCGCGAGCGCACCGGAAAAGATTTTCCAGAGGATCCACGCGAACAGCTCCGCGGTGCAGTAGGTGCCGTCTTTGGCTCTTGGAACAACGAGCGAGCCATCATTTACCGCCGCAAATACAATATCCCCCACGAATGGGGCACTGCAGTCAATGTTCAGGCGATGGTTTTCGGCAACACGGGGAACGATAGCGGATCAGGAGTCTCCTTCACCCGGGATCCTGCCACGGGAGAAAAGGTCCTTTACGGTGAATTCCTACTGAATGCACAGGGGGAAGATGTGGTGGCCGGAGTCCGTACTCCCGAACCCGTCCTCCAACTCAAAGTGGAAATGCCCGAGGTGTATCGGCAGTTGCAGGATGTCCGCCATACGCTCGAAAGCCACTTTCATGACATGCAGGATTTTGAGTTCACCGTTGAACAGGGACGCCTTTTCATGTTGCAGACCCGGAACGGAAAACGCACCGGCTTCGCCGCCGTCCGCATCGCCGTGGAAATGGTGAAGGAAAAACTGATCAAGCCCGACGATGCCGTCCGCCGGATTCCGGCCGATTCACTCAGCCAACTCCTTGCGCCCGTCTTTGACTCCAATGCCAGAAAAACAACGCAAGTCATCGCCCGCGGTCTCCCTGCCGGCCCAGGCGCAGCGTCCGGGAAGATCTATTTCTCTGCAAACGAGGCCGAATCGGCCGCCCAACGGGGTGAAAAGGTCCTTCTGGTTCGCATCGAAACCAGCCCGGAAGACATCCGGGGCATGCTCGCCGCCGAAGGGATTCTGACCGCACGGGGCGGGGTTTCATCCCACGCCGCACTGGTCGCCCGGCAAATGGGCAAAGTCTGCGTCTGCGGAGCCTCCGAGCTCCAGATCGACTACTCAACCAACTCTCTCCATGTCCGCGGACAAAACTTCCGCAAGGGAGATTACCTCTCGATTGACGGCACCACGGGGGAAATCTTCCCCGGGGAGGTGAAAACCTCGCCGTCCGATATTGTCCGCGTCCTCATCGACAAAGATCTGACCCCAGCTGAAAGCCCCATCTACCGCGTCTTTGCCCAACTCATGCAATGGGCGGATCAACGCCGGAAACTGGAAGTCCGCGCCAACGCCGACCAACCGGACCAAGTGGGCCATGCAGTCGCATTCGGAGCCCAGGGAGTCGGACTCTGCCGCACGGAACACATGTTCTTTGAAGGAGACCGTATCGACCATGTCCGCGAAATGATTCTTGCGGAAAATGCCGATGAACGGGGCAAAGCCTTGGCCAAACTTCTGCCCGCCCAGCGCTCCGATTTCGCAGGGATTTTCAAGGCGCTGAAAGGCCTGCCCGCCACCATCCGCTTCCTCGATCCACCCCTCCATGAGTTCATCCCCCACGATGAAGCCTCCCAGCGGGATCTGGCCGAAAAACTCGGAATCTCCGCAGACCGCGTCGCCCGCCGTGTGAAAGAACTTCATGAATTCAATCCGATGCTCGGCCACCGCGGTTGCCGCTTGGGGATCGTCTACCCGGAAATCTCTGAAATGCAGGCCAGAGCCGTCTTTGAGGCCGCGGCCGAGGTTCAAGCCTCCGGAATCAAGGTCCGGCCAGAAATTATGATTCCCTTGGTCGGTTTCCCCAAGGAGCTCGAACTCCAGATCGCTCTCGTTCATCAAGTTGCCCAAAAAGTTCAAAAGGAGCGCAATATAAAACTCTCCTATCTGGTGGGTACGATGATCGAAATCCCCCGCGCCTGCGTCGTGGCGGATGAAATCGCCAAATCCGCCCAATTCTTCAGCTTCGGCACCAACGATCTGACCCAGACCACTTTGGGGATGAGTCGGGACGATGCCGGCTCCTTCCTCCCCCGGTATCAGGAGGAGGAAATTGTGCGGCAAAATCCATTTGCCGTCCTCGATCAGGGCGGTGTTGGCAAATTAATGGAAACCGCCGTAAAACTGGGCCGTTCGACCCGCAAAGACATCAAGCTAGGAATCTGTGGCGAACACGGGGGCGAACCGGATTCCGTAAAATTCTGTCACCGCCTCGGGTTGGCCTACGTCTCCTGCTCCCCTTTCCGCCTCCCCGTGGCCCGCTTGGCAGCCGCCCAGGCCGCTCTCAAAGAGTAGCTTCCTCTTTTCTCCAAATCCGCCCATTCTTCCTGCATGGGCGACTTTCGTGATGGTGCCTTGGGGGCTTACCTGAAGGAAATCGGGGAGATTCCTCTCCTGACCCGTGCGGACGAGCAACGCCTCGGAAAAAGAATCAAGAAAGGCGATCGCGCGGCCCGGGAGCAGATGATCCGCGCAAACCTACGCTTGGTGGTAAAAATTGCGCATGATTATGCTGGTCTGGGTCTCCCGCTCCTCGATCTGATCAGCGAGGGCAACATCGGACTAATGAAGGGGGTCGAACGGTTTGACCCCAACCGCGGAACAAAATTCAGCACCTACGGGGCCTGGTGGATCAAACAGGCCGTCCGCCGTGCCCTCGCCAATCAGTCCAAGACGATCCGTCTCCCTGTTC
>Ga0214921_10004431_pt1 | contig 20669 bp, 19 predicted proteins | sample LL1505_MetaG_FD_177992 | JGI IMG/M metagenome (GOLD analysis project Ga0214921, IMG submission 177992) | Freshwater microbial communities from Lake Lanier, Atlanta, Georgia, United States - LL-1505 | ecosystem: Environmental > Aquatic > Freshwater > Lake | place: USA: Georgia | collected...
AAAAAGCTCGCTCAGAGCCAAGAATGCTCACAAGACGACGCTCTCACTTTCCTCTTATCATAGGCTCGCGCTCAGATGTTAAAAAAAGGCTCAAATTATCGTGATTTATAGTAAGTGGCATTGGGACTCAGAGGACACAGAGAAAACTCCATAATTGGCAATAAAAAGGCCTATTGCTTCACCACCACTCCGACACCATTACTAATTCTCTTCGCAACAATCGGATAACTATAGTACTTTCCGAATGCCGGATCGTCTTTAAATGCAAAGCTCCCGAGCACCCCGGAGCGCCCCTGAACGGCTTCAAGAGCGGCTAATACCTCCGTGGACGAACTCACTGGGTGACGACGAAAATAGTGTCCTAGAAGTAGGCTCATATCATAGGCGGCGCCCGCGAATGTTAATTGCGTTTCATCACCGTAGCGCGACATCACCGGCACTCAGCTATAATCAGCCGCGCTCTCTAAAATTTAGCGTAAATAGCTGAGGTTTCTCGACTCATAACTCATCCTGCCCGTAAAAAGCGAATAGCTATTCGAAGCCAAATTTTTTTACCTCACCCCCTTGAATAGCGACTAATACAGGCGTAGCATCAGTGACGGGTCGTAACTCCCTCTAGGCACCGAAGCCTGGCGCGAGCTTCGTAGCTCCACCGACTTGGCGATCCCACGCTGATACGAACCCAGGGAAGTAAGGCAATTATCGTTCCGACTGTTAGAGCTGATCTTGAGCTGCTTTTCGAGTTTTCGTGGTCCGAAAATCGAATATCAACACAACCTAAGCTTTCCTGTGATGGATACTTTTTGCCCAACTTCCGCAGGAATAAAAGTTTTAAATCTCCCTCGCGAGACAGCGAATTGAAGGATGATCGTCGCTTCATGGCGAAGATTATCTAATTTGGATCGTGGGCGCCGGCATGTCGCTAACGAATCGTTAGTTTTTAGATCTGTAGCGGCAGATATCAACGCCCAGAACCAAGCGTGACCTGTTCTAGACGACAGGAGAGAAACATTTACTTCTGAAATATTAATCAAAGTCCTCTTGCGGTACACACTGATGAGCGTGCTAGCTCTTGTTGAGGTCCAGGGGGATGTTTTGCGGGACTAAGGGTAAGAAAATGGAAATAAGTAGTAATAGTTCGGACAAAGGGAACACAAGCCAGATAAATTTTAGACAAAATGGAGAGAGGAATAATGCGGGGATGTCAGGAGGTTTGTTAGAAGTAGCGTGGTTCGCCGCTTTGACCTCTGGGCTTGTGGGAAGTTATTTAGCTCGCAAGGAGAAGGGCTTCTTAAACACGACACCGAGAAGCGTTAGTACGAATACAGATAACAACCTGAGAATAAGCGGGTTGTTAGAGATACTGGCGGAAAAAAATGATCATACTTGGATCAGGGCGACTGCTGCGGATAAGCGATATAATGGGGTTGGGTATTCACTAGATTGCGATGGCGTAAAAGTGACAATTTATCGAGAATCAAATAAGCAACCGAGTGCGTATCGTGTGGCGGCAGTATATGCAGATGGCCAAACAGAATACCTAAGGATTATGCCGGGTTTTAAGATTAATCCGCATTACCCGATAGCCAACAAACTTTTCAAAGAAGCCACCCAGTATTGCAGCTCACCTGTGTTTCCAGAGTGAGGGAGTGCGGTAACGCCACGACTGAGCTTATCGACTTTTTTTAGGTTCAAATAAATCCCGAATCCTTTCTGTCCAAACCCTACTCTTAACCAATGCACGGGAGTGCGAGCAGGGAGGGGGTTTGCCTCGGTTCCTTAAGAGGTTTATCATGACAGAGAAAACACTAGAGCGATATTTCGACGACGCATCATCAGCAGGGGGCGAGTCGGCAACAATAACTGTCACAGAAGAGTCATCTCACTCAGCGACGACATCAGTTGAGATTAAAACCCGCGACCTCTCCCGCAGTAAAGAGCTCTTCGCCCGGGCCCGGAAAGTAATCCCTGGCTGCGCGCAGACGTTCAGTAAGGGCTATACTCAATATGTGCAGGGTGTGGCTCCGATCTTTTTAGAGCGAGGAAAGGGGAGTTATGTCTGGGATGTTGATGGGAATCGCTACTTAGATCTTGTTCAGGGGCTCCTGCCAAATATTTTGGGTTACGGTGATGATGGAGTTAACAAAGCGGTATCCGAGCAGATTGAATGTGGTCACTCATTCTCGATGCCGCACCCTGTCGAAGTGCAGTTGGCGGAGAAACTAGTCGAGATTATTCCGTGCGCCGAAATGGTGAGATTCGGAAGAAACGGTTCAGATGCCACAGCGGGAGCGGTGCGCTGCGCCAGAGCTTTCACGGGAAGGGATATAGTCGCCTGTTGCGGATATCATGGGTGGCAGGATTGGTATATCGGATCTACAGCGAGACACCGTGGAGTGCCGCAGGCGGTTCGAGATCTAACCAAGACCTTTACGTATAATGATCTAGAGTCACTTGAATCGATCTTTAAAAGCCATCCCGATGACGTCGCTTGCGTTATCATGGAGCCAACGAATTTCATAGCGCCAGCCCCTGGGTTCTTGGAGGGGGTAAAGGAGCTAACGCGAAAACACGGGGCGGTTTTGGTGTTTGATGAGATCTGCACCGGATTTCACTTGGGTCTAGGCGGGGCGCAGAAGCTATTTGGGGTGACCCCAGACTTAGCTTGTTTCGGCAAAGCTATGGGCAACGGATTTCCTATCTCGGTAATAGTGGGGCGTGGGGATATGATGAAGATCTTTGAGGAGATCTTCGTATCCTTCACATTCGCTGGTGAGGTCTCAGCGATGGCGGCCTCGCTAGAGGTGATTAAGCGATTAGAGAGCGCTCCGATTATAGCTGAGATGCGCCGACGCGGAGAGATAATCAAGAAAGCTATTAGCACGAGCGCCATGACTAACGGAGTAGAAAGAAACGTACTTAATCTGGGTATGCCACAGTGGTCCATCACTAAATTTTTCGACCGCGACGGAGCTGAGTCGATCGCGTTAAAGAGCCTATTCCAGCAGGAATTCATTAAACGCGGCATCCTCACCTTGGGAACTCATAACTTAAACGCGACTCTAAGTGATAATGACGCTGAGTATGTAGCGAGCGCGTACCGCGACGTGATGCCGATCCTAGCAGAGGCGATCAAAGCTAATGACGCCGCTAATCGCCTTGAGGGTAGTATGATTGAGGCGGTGTTTAAGGTGAGGTAGCCCAGGCCGATTCGAGTAGGCTACTTAAGGAGCTAATCGCGTAGAAAGGCACCGATAATATTCCATCTGTCAGTGATAGTTGATGCTGGGATATCCTGACCCCAAAAGTGACACCCTTCTCTTGCATGAAAATCCTAAGACTTTTAAGTTTGCCAGTCGCTCCCGCTTTGACTTCAATAGGAACGAGGCGATTTTGTTCCGAAGCTATGAAATCGATCTCAGCGCTAGACCCCTTCTTTTCACGAGCCCAATAGTAGCTTCTAGGTTCGAAGTGCGGATCGGAGTAGGCCAAAAGCTCCTGTCCTACCACTTGCTCCGCTATCGCGCCACTCGCGGCAAATTCAGTGTTCCACGATAAGATAATTTCCCGGGTCAAGTTTTGGGCGCTAAGCATTAATCCGACGTCGAGAAATAGGTATTTATTTGACCGAGTCTCTCCTATCTGAGAGCCCAGTGGCAACCTGTTAGCGGAGGAGAGAATTATCGGATGAATTAAGTGTGACTTGCTCAGTAGTGCTAGAATAGCTTTGCATGTTTGCTGTGAGTACGCTGGGCATAACTCGTTCAATTTGAATGATCTCCCAACATAGTTGGGCAATCTGGCGAAAATGTATTGAAGTCTCTCCAGATCTATTTGAGTCCTGTATTTGGGAAAATCATCTTTATAGCCCTGTATAAGATCAGACTGCATGCGTCTGTAGAGTCCGCTCTCCGGGTTCTTTAGGTACGAGCTGACAACCGCAGGCATACCGCCAGAGAGCAGGTATTCCCGAAATAAGCTCAGTAAGCGCGCATGAATAGTTTCATCGATCAGCTCGTCTAAGCTTATCTGACGGATGAGCTTAAGCGCGAGATCCTCGCCTTTAGCTTTTAGAAACTCTGTGAAGCTAAGAGGAAACATGTGCATATATTCCACACGGCCGACAGGCATCCTAAGGTTCCGCGTCCTTTCCAGGACTAAGTCAAGCATCGAGCCAGCGCAGATAACGTGTAGTTCCGGGAGCTGCTCATAAAAATATCGAAGAGCTGAGAAAGCCTCGGGAATTTCTTGAATTTCATCGATGAATAGAAGAGTTTTGCCCGGTACGATCTGATGATTGAATTCTATAGAGAGGGCTTGGCAGATGATTTTAGGATTAAGAGAGGCAAAAGCTGGCCTCAGGTGCTGCTTTAACTCAAGATTCACCTCAAGAAACGATGAGAAATTCGATTTTCCAAATTCTCTAACAACATGACTTTTCCCGACCTGCCTTGCCCCTTTGAGAACAAGAGGCCTCCTTGAGTCTTTTTGAGCCCATTGAATGAGGTGACGTGTTAGTTCTCTATTTATATTCATAGGTGCTATTATTACAGCTAAATATTTGAATAGTATCTCTATAAAAGGGTAGCGGTCAAGAAAAACAGGGGTGATTATCTGGGTCAGGTGTAGAAAAAAATGGGTGTTTAGCTATACCTGTAGCCAGCTAACACCGCCCACCTAACCTCCACAAAGCCGGATTCACAAAATTTGGATCCCGTATTTCAAAGCTGCCGAAGTCGCTCAAAGCCTGCCCTGATAGCTCGCGTTCATAGCTCTCCATTATTTCTTTAAGCTGAAGGTGTGTATTAACTCCAATGACGGCGACATCAACAGGAAGCGTCTTTACAAAGTTTAATCCGGCGACAACCGGTGATACGCCCCACGCCTCACATGATCTATGAAAGCTCATTAACGTGGCGCGGATCGGATCGAAATAACTTGGGGCATCCTCTGGACGCATGAGGAGTAACCCTTGGAGAAAGATAGACCGGGCATGGATCTCTATTCCGTCACTTTTAAGCTTGTAGAGGGTATTATCTTTAAGAAGCCTTTGGTCGAAGATATTCACCGGCACCTGAACGATATCGATCCTGAAGCTATCTGTTACTCTGTCTATCTGCTCTCGGTCGTAGATCGACACTCCGATATTGCTGACCAGGCCCAGTTCGACGCACTCTCTTAGCCCCGCGATTATATGTTTAGCGAATGGGCTAACAGCGTCTAGTGGGTTGTGAATTAGAACGCCATAGGCGGACGCTATTCGAAGAGCCGCTAGAGAGCTGTTGATATTATCTTTAACCCAAGCTCTGATTTCGGATTCATTCTGAATGTTGGTTGGTAGGGGAGGTAGCTTGGTGATTATGCGGAAGGATTCACTTCCTTTGGTTAGCTCTCCCAACACTTCTTCGCTGGTTCCGTACGCCCGCGCAGTATCAAGATAACGCACACCGTGTGACTTGGCCGCGCTTAGTATATCGCGGGCTTCACTAATCGGGGTCTGTCCGACGGTATTTGATACCCCATACGGGAGACCAAACTGAACGGTACCTAGCCCTAGCTCAGGAGTTTGCTCTTTAGGTGAGAGGGGCATAATCACTCGATCTTATATCGTGCGATGTCCCACGTGCATGGGCGGCATCTAGCATCTGTCGCAGATCCGCGGAAGAGAGCCACCAATCATTCGAGTCGCTTGAGTAAGAGAATCCAGAAGCCACTTGTTTCATCGGGGATATATCCGTTGATTCACACTCAATCACCAAGGTTCCGTTTTTGCGCGGCACATTCCAAGACGGAATGATCTTGAAGTAATCGTTAAACTCATAAGTATGAGGGGAATCCTCAACAGAGATCATCTGCTCATGCATCTTCTCACCCGGACGCATGCCGACGATCCTTGTTGGCAAATCTGGAGCGATCGCCTCGGCGATATCAATGACTCGCATTGAAGGGATCTTTTTGACGAAGATCTCACCACCCAAACCTTCATGTAGCGCTGTATATACAAGCTCAACTCCCTGGTCGAGTGAGATCATAAAGCGTGTCATTTCTGGATGAGTTATCGGGATCGCCTGGCCGGAAGCTGCGATCTTTTGAAAGAACGGGATGACTGATCCACGACTTCCCATGACGTTTCCATACCGTACTACCGAGAATCTCGTATCGGCATCTCCTACGTACGCTCCTCCAGCGATAAAAAGCTTATCAGAGCAGAGCTTTGTGGCGCCGTATAGATTCACTGGATTGCAGGCCTTATCTGTGCTTAAGGCGATAACACGTTTAACTCCGGTATCGATCGCGGAGTCTATAACATTCATCGCTCCGATCACATTTGTCTTGATACATTCAAATGGATTGTATTCCGCTGTAGGAACGATCTTGAGAGCCGCGGCGTGAATGAGGTAATCAACCCCCTGACAAGCTCTCTTAAGACGATCCTTGTCTCTAACATCACCCAAGAAGAACCGAAGAGCGGGATGGTCCCCAAACTCTCTTTGCATATCTTCCTGCTTCATCTCATCTCGTGAGAAGACAATGATCTTTCTTGGTTTGTAACGCTCTAAGGTCATACGAACGAAAGTTCGGCCAAAGGAACCGGTACCACCGGTAACCAGAATCGTTGAATCGTTAAGCATCGTCCTTTCTCGCTTTTCTCTAGGCTGTAGCACACCTACATCTGACTGGGATTAAGATGAGCTAGAAGCGACACTGGAAGCACTTTTTTTAAAGGACCTGTGCACGGATAAAACGCTGTAAGATTAGGACGTTATTATTGAAGCTACCTGTTCGTACCAATCCGCATCTTATAAGAGCGGAGAACTGTAAATGACTGAAGGCCTAAGACTAAATGAGACCCCGAGTCCTGAGACTTCTCAGGGAGAAGTTTTTCTCGCTGGGGAAGCTGATTGCTGGTTTAAGCGAAATAGCGATGCGCGCTCCGATGAGGAGAGAGAGCCCGCGGCAGATATCTCATTTCTGCTTAAAGTTCTTTCGCCGCACAGAAGCTGTATTAACTCAATTCTGGAGATCGGTTGTTGTGATGGATTAAAGCTTCATCAGCTGTGCCGAGGATTAGAGGCAGTCGGCAAGGGGATCGATCCATCGAGTGACGCGGTTAAATCAGGCAATGAACGATTCGGCCCGCGAGGAATAGAGCTTAAGGCGGGATTGGCAAACAGATTACCTTACGAGGATAAATCCTTTGACCTAGTTTACTTCGGCTTCTGCCTCTATCTGGTTGATCGCCGCGATCTTTTTGATTCTTTGAATGAGGCGCATAGAGTGCTTAAGCCGGGGGGCTTTTTAGCGATTACGGATTTTGATCCGGCGCTTCCACACGCGCGGCCGTACCATCACAGGCCGGGGGTTAAATCATACAAACAGGACTACGCGGCTGCCCTAATTTCGCCTGGCTACTATCAACTCGCCTATAAGCAAAGCTTCTCGCACAGCCAGGACTTCTTCGATACGAATTCAGATGAAAGGGTGTCGACCTCGGTGTTGTTTAAAGAGGTAACCAATACAGGTGTGACACCGATTAACTTGGGGGAACTATGAAAACTGATGTAACCGCTATCATTCAGGCGCGTATGGGATCGTCTAGGCTTCCTGGTAAAGTGCTAATGCCATTAGCCGGTCTCCCAGTAATTGATCGAGTGATAGCGCAAGCGCAATACAGCTCACGTATCTCTGGAATCGTAGTAGCGACTACTACCAGTCCCAGCGACGACCCGCTAGTCAAACACCTACAAAACAGAAATATTCGCTTCTTTCGAGGCTCAGAGACAGATGTTCTTGATCGATACTATCAGTGCTCTAAGTGTATCGGAGCGAATAATATCGCCCGCATTACGGCGGATTGCCCGTTAATAGATCCTCAAGTTATTGATCAGGTAATAGACCTGTTCGATAGCAGTAAGGTGATGTACGCCAGCAACGTCGAGCCAGCTACGTTTCCTGATGGTCTAGATGTTGAGGTATTTTCATTTGAGGCGCTCGAGTGGTCGTGGCGTGAAGCGAAGCTAGCATCAGAAAGGGAGCACGTGACACAGTATATTAGGAAACACCCAGAGCTCTTCTCTCGCGGGTCACTTGAATCACCGACCCGGCTTGATCACTTTCGTTGGACACTTGATCAGGAGGAGGACTATCAGCTCCTTAATAAGATCTTCAATCTCCTTCCTAGCACAGATGCTCCTGTGCACTATGAGTCTGTAATCAAAGCGCTAGCACGCGCGCCTGAGACCTATGAACTAAATGGTCATATTCAGCGGAATGAGGGACTTAAAAAGAGCTTAGCTGAGGACTTGAGATAGGAATCGGTGATGAGTAGCGCTAACGACACCAAAAGAGTTCTGTTTTTCGCTCCTTTTGGAAGCTATACGGTGCACCATCAGTTTGACGCGGTTGTAGCGTCAGCGGTGCGCTTAAGGGGGGCTCATATAGCTGTAGTACGTTGCGATGGTGTAATAGGAATGTGCGATCAATTCGCTTGGAGCGCGGATCAGAAAGCGGTGTGCTCTAATTGTAAAGGGTGCGGCGACCCATTTTTTGAGGCATTTGACCTTCCAATCATTCAATTAAAAGCGGCCCTAACGGATCAAGATATCCAAACGGTTGAGGCGTGGTCGCGTAGTCTAGACCCAGCGGAGTATATAAGCGCCAAGTTTAATGACATCCCGATTGGGAATTGGTGTACCTCATCGCTATTTAGCTTCTACCGAATTACCTCTGAGTCGTTAAGTAATCCAGCAATCAGACAAGCGACAGCCGAGGCTCATAGGAGGCTGCTAATTTCAGGAGCCCTAGTCTATATCGCGCTCGAAAGGATAATCGGTCAAACCAAGCCGACCCACATGTTTTGTTTTAACGCTAGGTACGCCGCCTATAGAGTCGCCTTCGAGGTAGCTAAATTAGCTGGTGTTGAGGTGATAACCCATGAGCGTGGCCATGCAGATGGCACCTTCACGGTGTTCTCGAATTACGGCTCGATTCAAACCGCTCCAGCCTTTGATGGATATCAGGTATGGAAGGATGTCGCGTTGAATAAAACTGAGCTAGAGCGGGTGAAGCGATACTTTGTTAATAGGGAGCAGGGTACGGATAGTAATTTCGAACCCTTCCTGGATTTCTCGACCGACTACGCTACAGTTAGATCGCTTTTGAGGGTGCCTCCAGAGGCTCGCATGATCGGCGTCTTTACCTCCAGTGAGTATGAGTTCGATCTCTGCGCCGACTACGATACGTTTGTCGATCAACTTGAGCTTATTGAGCGACTCGTAAGAGTCTTTAGAGAGAGACCAGATGACTATCTGATAGTTCGCCACCACCCGTATTTAGGTGGTAACGCTTCTTCCTTGGCAGATCACGGATTTATATCCAGGGCGTATGAGATCGCTCGTCGCGCGCCACCGAATGTCCGGTTCGTGATGCCAGGAGAGCGTCTTAACAGCTACGCCCTAATTAACAACTTAGATGGGGCGATTTCGTTCCTTAGCACAGCGGGTGTTGAGGCAGTGGCTCGTGGGGTAGCAACCGCGTGCTTTAAAGAGTCAGTTTATCGTGATGCACTTAGCTCTTTAATCGAGGATGACGGAAAGGTCTATTTAAATGACCTAATTGACGATCTGATGGAGCGTACAAGAAATTTCGGTATTGAGGACTTGCGGCGCTTATATCGCTTTCAGGGGATGCTTATCTCAAAGCTATCTAATCGTTTTGAAACGTTTGGAATTAAAAGCACCTTTGCCTCTGATGTAAAAACAGAGAATTTCGCGATGCTCGCGGATCGGGGTGATGAAGCTTTAGATCGGGTTTGTGACCACATGTTTTATGGTAGTCCGCTCTTACCGCAACCAACATTAAGTGAGAGGGCTAGGAGCACAAATGATGAAGATATCATTCATGCCGCGACCTTGCGCGAGATTCAGAGGGTAAGAGGAAGAACGCGAGAGGAGGCGAAGTTAAGGTGCCGATCTACTTCAGACGAGGGGGTGTCTCTTATATTACTGGGAGGCATGGACGTAATCCCTGTTGGATTAGAAGCATCTCGCCATACTAATATTGAGATATCACCTGTAGACCTGGTTACAACAGAGACCTACTCTGAGTTGATAAGCGCGATTAGGAATTCAAGTGGTAAATTTCTCTCAATCACCACGCCTCAGATCGAATACGACGAGGCTTTCTTTAGTTACAATGTCGATCAGTTAGAACAGGAGGGAGATCGGATTATTGGTGTCCTGGCTGGGGCTTGGATCCGAGAAGATGGAGGAAGAATAGTTGACCAGATCTTCTCTAAGCGTACACCTGATGTCTCGCTTGAGTGGATTAAGGCGTTATGTCCCTCTGTCGTTGATGAGCCGTATAGATTGCTATCGTTGGCTCTAGTGCGTCGCGACGCCGCACTCTCTTTTTTAGAGGGTCTAGGTACATTATCGCTAAAGTCCTCTGAGGCGCTGGAAAAGATATATGAGTGGATAAGCAGGGAAGGATTTATGCGTTCCCTTGGGCATGGGGTTGTGATGCCTAGGTGAGGTATTGATAGGATTGTTTTCATGAAGAGAAAGATACAAAGAGATTCGGTTCTGGTTGTGGTAGCGCATCCAGATGATGAAACATTAGGCCTTGGAGGTACTATTGTTAAGCATCGACAAGAAGGAAGAGAGGTGCTGGTACTCTCATTAACTGACGGAGTCGGAGCGCGTGGAACAGGAGTTCGTCTATCGGAGGTAGATAGAAGAAGTAAAGCGGCTGACCTAGCGGCTACCACCCTGGGATTTAGCTGGTACAAGAGAGCTTCTCTCCCAGATAACGCGTTAGATACCGTGCCTCTGCTCGAAATTGTTCGGCTTATCGAGACCGCGAAGAGAGATATCGCTCCTACGCTCGTATACACTCATTTCCCTCATGACCTGAACGTTGACCATCGTGTAGTATGTCAAGCTGTTATGACAGCTTTTCGTCCGCAGCCTGGAGAGAAATGCAGTGAGATACGAGCGTGTGAGATCCCCTCGTCTACGGACTACGGAGCGACAATAGCGAGTGAGGTATTTAATCCCACTCTGACAGTTTCGATAACCAATTCATGGACAAAGAAGCTAAAAGCTCTGAAGGCATACGCCTCAGAAATGCGTGATTATCCGCATAGTCGGTCATATAAGGCTCTAGAGGCGTTGGCGATATCGAGAGGAGCATCTGTCGGATTGCCTATGGCGGAGGGTTTTGTTTTGCTGCGGAAGATAGAAAGATGAGCAGGAATGTGATTGCGTGTTCTACAAAATGGTTTTTGGAGGCAGAGAAGTCCGTGGAGTTCCAAAAACATGATTACATATTTATAACGGATAAAGATGAACTCACTTTCGATCATCTAATAGGCATAAGACCGCGCTATATATTTTTCCCCCATTGGAGTTGGCTTGTTCCTCCGAAAATAACTGAGAGTTTTGAATGTGTTTGCTTCCACTCCACTCCCCTTCCTTATGGGAGGGGCGGTAGTCCCATCCAAAACATGATTGAGAGGGGGCATAAAGATACGATGCTTACGGCTTTTCGTATGACCGCGGGACTCGATGATGGACCGATTTACTATCAGCGTTCTCTCTCACTTGCCGGATCTGCCGACGAGATATTTAAGCGTTTATCCGCGCTTATACAGGAGATGATCCCGGAAATTATCGAGACATCTCCTCAGCCGGTAGCCCAGAAGGGAGAGCCCTATTTTTTTAAGCGACGTACCCCTGCACAGAGTGAGGTGCCAAAATCAGATAGTCTCGAGAAGGTATATGATCATATACGCATGCTCGATGCTGATGGATACCCCAAGGCTTTTATTGAATATGGAGGTCTGCGTCTTGAATTTGATCAAGCGCGGTTAGAGTCTGATTCATTAGCGGCGCGGGTTGTTTTCAAAAGAGCTAAGTGTGAATAGGGACAATAAAGATATTTCGATTAGGGCCGCTAATCAGGAGGACGCGGAGACTTTATTTGGATGGCGGAACCATCCCGAGACGAGGCGTATGTTCATCAATCAGAGCGAAGTCGATGCTACTGAGCACCTTGAGTGGTTTAATACAACTATTGCTAGCGAGGAGCGGATTCTTTTGATTGGAGAGCTGGCTAACGGCGCTGCTTTTGGAGTAGTTAGATTCGACTTCGACAAGAGCTTTAATAAAGCTGAGATCAGTATCACTATTAGTCCTGATTTAAGAGGGCAGGGACTCTCAGGAAGATTACTATCTGTCGCTATCGATAACCTAAGGAATTTGATTAATAGTGCTAGAGCCCGGCCGAGCTTTCATTTAACAGCTCGGGTACGCCGGGAAAATATGAGCAGTATACGTCTGTTTCAGCGTGCGGAATTCAAGCTGAGTTGTGAGGATTCAGAGTATCTTTGGTTTATTAGAGAAGTGAAGGCTGTCTAGGGAAGGCCTGCAAAACATCGCTCACGCGATGTTTAGCCTTGTCTCACTGAGAGAGGCGTCCCTTTCTATGGGGAAAGCGCTTATGATATAGTATCTACGCCCTCCCCATTTCTTCGGCGTTAGCTATTCCAAAAACCCATATACGACCAGATGAATCTCATCAAGGGCACGAACCGCCAACCCAGATATCCCCGCCTGAGCGATCTGGAGCTCTATCTCCGGAATCTCGAAAGCGGCACAGAGCGAGTTGAAGAAGTCCCGCTTGAGAATCTCCGGCTCGTTCGAAGCGCGCTCCTCAACGATGCGGCGCGCCTCCTCCATGCTCTTAGGCCTACGGAGGTCTGATACGAAGATAAAGGTATCGGGTGTCGCAAGCTCCTGTATGGTTTTCCAGAGGTTCTGCGGCTCATGCAGATGGTGGAGGAAGCCGTTGCTCATGATGGTGGCGTACCGTGAGCGGGGGAGGTGATCGTGAGGTATGAACGCCACGACAAAGGATGCGCGCTCATTAAACTCTGCTCTTCGCTCAACCCAGTCTCTGGCGAGCGCGATCATCGCCTCCGACCCGTCGACGCCTATGATCGAGGCTTCCGGGAGCGCTGATAGGAACCGAAAGATGAGATCCCCCGAGCCGCATCCCAGATCAAGAAACTCTCCTCTCTGAGCTTGGGGTGGAGCTAGCTCCTTAAACACCTCCACCCGTCTATTGTGAGAGTCGCTAAAATTAGCCGCGTCGTATGCCTTAGCCTGTTTGGCCTCTCCCATGATCTCCGGTTCTACTATTCTTCGCATAAATATCTCTCCAGTATTTGACGAGATAGTCATCTCATGAAATAGAGCTTAGAGCACCCTTCGCGACACCAATAGCCGTTTCTAATTTGACATTTGTGACAGATATGTCACATTTAGGACATGATTTCAGCCCCCCAAAAAGTCCGCGACTATCTTTCGTCTCGTCCCGCGATCGTTGAGTGTCTGCGTCTCGGGATCGTGAACTACTCAGCGCTTGCTCGTGAGATTTGCCCCGCATCGGCTCGTGACGCGTTGGTGCAGGCGCTGCGCCGGTACCAGTCTCGATTAAAACGGGAGCGAAGCATCGAGGATCGACTTGCTCGAGTATTGCAAAAAGTTGAGGTTGTTATCCGCACCAACGTGACCATCGTTCAGCTCCAGCGCCCGTTGAGCGAGAGCGAGCGGCATAAGCTCCTAGAGCGTAAAAAGGTGGGCTTCCTCCATCTCTTCGAGGGCGAGACCCGTTCGATTGTGGTGTGTAGCTCGGATTCAATTCATGAGCTTCCGTCTAGTATTCGCTTAAAGGGGATTCCTGTCTCATCGCTCGCTCAGGTGGCGATTCGACATTCAGCCGATGTCGCGAAGTTGCCAGGAGTGCTTGCCAGACTTCTGGGTATGTTGGCGCAGCACGATATCCTAGTCGTGGATACGGTGACCTGCGTAGGTGAGCAGCTACTCTACGTGGAGAGTCGAGATATTCAGAAGATTATGGGGCTGATTGAGACAGGGTACGCGGCATCACGTATAAAGTGAGGTGGTTACGCAGAGTCTATTACTCGACCAAATCCCAACTAAGCGGAGTTCCTCTTTTGATAGCCACCTTAGAGCGACGACTCAAGATGGTGTCTAGATGTTTTGGTTCTAGCCCATCGCTTGGCCTAATAACTCTGACATTATCGCCGTTAAATGACTCTCCGGCTGCTATATCTCTGACAACGAATATCGATCTCCTAAACCTCTTGCTCTTCTCCTCAGACGGGGTAGCTTCATAAGAGATCTTTCCCAGACTTAAAAAAGCTCGCTCGGATTCAGCGACTAAAGAGCGCATCTCTTCTGGCTCAAGAGAAAAAGCCGAATCTACTCCTCCTTCGGCTCGTGATAGACAGAAATGCTTCTCGATAACTCGCGCGCCTAAAGCGACAGCCGCTACAGAAACTCCGATACCAAGGGTATGGTCCGAGATCCCCACGATTACGTCTTGAGTGTCTCGGAGGTGGGGAATAGTGGCTATGTTGCTGTTCTCTGGAGAGGCCGGATATGAGCTGGTGCATTTAAGAAGAACTATCTGGTCATTTCCATACTGGCGTATCGCACTTACCGCCTCTTCAATCTCAGCTAGAGACGCCATCCCGATAGACATGATGATAGGCTTACCAGTCTTCGCCACCCGTTTAATAAGTGGGATATCAGTGTTCTCAAATGAGGCGATTTTGTAGAGCTTTGATCCGAGTGACTCCAAAAAATCGACAGAGGTCGCGTCAAAGGGGGTGCTGAATGGAATCATTCCTCGCGCGGATGCGCGTTCGAATATAGCTGAATGCCACTCCCAAGGTGTGTGCGCCTCTTTGTAGAGGTCATAGAGTGAACGGCCTTTCCACAGCGGCAGATCGACAACAAACCGAGGGTCCGCATGGTCGATAGTCATAGTGTCCGCGGTGTAAGTTTGAATCTTTAAGGCGTGACAGCCAGCGTCAGCTGCTTGGTCCACTATCTCTAACGCACGCTCTAGTGATTGATTGTGATTGCCTGACATCTCAGCGATCACAAACGGTTTGTAGTTATCACCGATAATGTGGTTCTCTATCCGGATCTCTCTATTCGCCATATTAACTCATCATCTCCAAAGCATCTACCACCCTGCGAGCACCGTGACAATCAATCAGATCGCCGCATTTAGTGCTTAACTCAGTTCTTTTGGTATAACTACCAATTATAGAAGATACATCACAAGCTGCTTGCTCAGGATTAAAAGATTGATAGTCTCCCAGGATAATCGCGGCCCCGCGATCGGCAAGCGGATTGGCGACAGCTCTTTGATTGTCAGCGGTTATAATCAGCGCCATTGGAATCTTTAAAAGCGCCAACTCCCACGCGGAGCTCCCAGCTGCTGATATAACTAAGTCACTCCAAAGGTAGTGCTCGATAATGTTTGGTGAAAATGTGATGAGCTCGATATTATGCCCATCGATTCCTGGGATATCTTTTAGAGATTCGTGATGCCCGTAGGCCCCACCTAGAATGACTCGAGTGCTTCGACCGGCTATTGCTCCTGATTGAATGAGGGCGCGAAGCATTAAGGCGGTAAAATTGTGGGTGTCAGCGCCGCCGAAGGTCATTGTTATGTTGAGGGCCTCCGGTCGTAGAGGGTTGGACTGAGCTTCACGAAAAGTCTTTCGAAAAAGGGTATAGCTACTTCCCAGCAGCAACTTAGTTTTTGGATCAGACGTGTATTTAATGTCTCGTTCGGCGTTAAGATTCTGATTGAGAATTGCCTCACAATCAAAGTCGCTAATTATCCCGTCATCAATTACAAGAACTTTGCTTGTGGCTGCTCCAAGGCGAATAGCTGTTTGGTAATTTTTAGAGAAGCTATATCCATCAAGGATAGTCCAGGAGCAGTTTAGCTCATTCGCAAGGTTGATTGTTAAAGTAGAGTCCTGCTCGGTATAGGGAGTACAGGATAAGGTGTGTATTGCTTCTCTAGTAATACCTAGGCTGAGCAATAGATCGACCGATTGTGGTGTTACAAGAAACATCGGCGCGTACCCTCGGGCGGCAAATTCCTCTGATAGGGCAAATGAGCGGATGGCGTGGCCGTAGCCTATCCGGTCTGAGGCGTCGAATCTAAATAGGATCTTAGTCGGGTTCATACGCTTTTATAGAGGCGCTTAGCCTCGTAATCTCTAAGATGCTGAAAGCTAATGGGTCGGCCCATAAATAATAGCGACCAAACTGGGGTTATAAACATCTAAAATGAGAGACCTTCCTAGGAATAGCTATATGAAGACACCACATAGTCCCATCTTATACGGTCGTCAGCATATAACTGACGAAGACATAGCTAGCGTCGTCGCGGCTCTGGAATCAGACTTTCTTACTACTGGGCCGCAGGTAGCACTATTTGAACAGGAGTTAAGTCAGCTTACTGGCGCTAAGCACGTAATCGTCTGCGCGAACGCCACAGCGGGGTTGCATCTCGCGTGCATGGCGCTAGAGCTGCCAAAGGGATCGTTAGGAATAACCTCACCGATCACATTTGTCGCGTCAGCTAATTGCCTTGAGTATGTGGGAGCTCGTAGCGATTTTGTTGATATTGATCCTCAGACTCGCTGCGTATCAGCGGATGCTCTTGAAGAGTACTGCTTATCTCAGAGTGTCCCACAGGTAGTTGTGAGCGTTAGTTTCGCTGGCGTAGCCGGGGATTTGCCACGTATTTACGAGCTATCCAAGAGATTCGGTTTTAAAGTTATTGAGGACGCGGCGCACGCCGTTGGGTCACGGTATCGATTTGGCGCGGAGTGGTTTCATTGTGGCTCGTGTACCCATTCTGATCTCGCTGTTTTCTCATTTCATCCGGTAAAGACGATCACAACCGGAGAAGGGGGAGCCATCATGACTAATGATGATAGATTGGCTGAGAGGCTAAAGAGGTTGCGCTCTCACGGAATCGGTCGAGGTCCAGAGTATATCCCGGAGGGCGAAGGGGCTTGGTATTATCAGCTACTAGAGTTAGGTTTTAATTACCGTATCACAGATTTGCAGTGTGCCCTTGGAAGATCTCAGCTAAAACGTCTCGCCTCAATCAAGCAGAGACGAGCCGAGATAGTTGGTAGGTATACCGATCGTCTTGGCGCTATAGACGGCCTAGATTCACCGGTTTGGCCGATAGACAGCGATCCCTGTTTTCATTTGGCTACAGTTGAGTTGCCAGGCGGTGCCAGAGGGCGTAAAGAGGTCTATGATTATCTAGTATCAAGAATGATACACCCTCAGGTTCACTACATCCCCGTTTATTGGCACCCGTATTACGCGAGGCGCTACGGATACGAGCGAGGAAAGTGCCCAGCGGCAGAGAGCTACTACTCTCGTTGCCTTAGTCTTCCGCTGTATGAGTCCCTGTCAGATGCTGAGGTGGAGCACGTGATAAAGTGTGTGGAGGAAGCGGTAGCTGAGAGTATTCCAGGTATGTCTTCGTCGCAGGCTCAGTGGGGGGCGCCTGAGACGACTATTCAGAAATAGCTTACTTACTTACTTACTTACTTGCCGCTATCTTTTAGTAGACTCTGATAATCCCTGACGCTCTCTTTGATCACCTGGTGCGCCACACGTCTTCCATAGATCTGTGCCACTTCAACAGGTGAGCGTTTGCCCGGACCGGGGATCTGCTTATAAGTTAAAAAATAGTGGCGTAGGCGATCGATCACTGCTGATGGAAGGTCTCCTATATCCTGCATGTGCCCATAAACACCATCGCCCTCGAGCACGGCGATAATCTTATCATCAGCCTCGTTCCTGTCGATCAGTTTAAGGCCTCCGATCGGCCTGGCACGCACTAGGATATCGCCGTGGGCGATCGCTACATCAGCTAGCACGCAGATATCGACAGGATCGCCATCGCCCTTAATTTTTCCTTTGCGCTTTAATGATTTCGCGCAGAGATCCCCAACCCCGTCACCGCAATAAGTTTGCGGGATAAATCCATAAAGAGCAGGGCAGTAATTTGAGTATTTCTGGGGGCGGTCTACTTTTAGAATTCCCGACTGCTTATCGATCTCAAACTTAACGGTGTCTGTAGGAACGATCTCAATATAGCACGTTACGATCTCTGGGGCGTCGGCTCCGTATGAAACTCCGTGCCAAGGGTGAGCGCGATGGGGATTAAACTCTGTCATGGTGCGATCTCTTTGCTGACTGTGAAAGTGTAAAGTGTGGTGGGTGATTCAAATCCTGCCTCAACCGCCGTGCTCTCAAGCACACCATCAGGATACACTCTTTTTAGGGTCTCAGAGAAGTAAGGAGCCTGAGAATTTCCTGTGAAAAGGAACCGAACGGCTTTCCAGTTGGTTTTGCGGTCAGCATAAAAATTAGCTAGCTCGCGGCTGCGCTCGCGGATCCACTGAGGATAGATCTTGGGATTGACTATAATCGAGTCTCCCGGTGCCAATATGTGGTCTGGGGACGTCCAGCCGATAGAGCCTTTATGGTCTAAGAGTTCCTGTAGAACGGACATAAAGGTGTCACAGTTCATGTCTCCTGGTAAATAGACCATCAAGGTTTCGTCCTGAAGGGCCGCGCGAACGAGTCTTCCATGAGGCACCTGAGCTGGCACACCGGCTTGGCTAATAAACTGCATTCCCGTAGTAATCCAAGCCAGATATACAGCCTGAATTACTATAGCAGATCCGGAGAACCAGCGAATCAATTTAGGCGCTCCACAGCGAGAGAAGAAAGCGATTATCTCGTGTAGCTCGTGTGCTGCAAATGCTATCAAAACTACGAATATGGCACCAACACGACGATCGGCATATGCTGTCGTAATACCCGGCACTAGTGACAACAAAATAGATATAAAAAGTAGTAGAGCAATCGGAGAGCTACGTTTGGCTGCCATTCTCGCGATCCCGATTATGCTCAATATTAAAACTGCGCTGGTAGTCGAACGTAGCGGAGCTAAAGTGAGCGGTACCGTCCAGTGACTTCCATTAACTTGATATAGAAAGATTGAAGATAGGGCTGCTGGAAGGGTTTGGTTCCATACACGCGCTATTAAACCTACAATTCCACCCGGAGTCGCTTCTCCTGGAGGAACCGCAAGAGGCGATACCCAAGACCAGTTACCGGTTACATAACCTACAGCGAAAGAGGTCCAGCAAAGCCAGATGGCGATCCCTATTAAGAGTGAGGCTATCTTAAGAAAGTGTCTCCTCCACTCTGACCACCGAAATACCAGAAGCACCATGAAGAACGCGAAGGGAGCAAATACCAGAAATAATCCAGAGGCGTAAGTAATTCTAGCCAGGGCGCTGACGAATGATGCCAGTAGAAAATCGCGCCAGCGTCTTCTAAAAAAAGCACGCGCAGTCGTAAGGAGAATTAGAACCGTTACGAGCCCAGGGATCTGGTGAGCGCACGGCTCCCGTGACCACCAATTTTCAGGTGGACCAAATGCTAGGGCTACCGCTCCAAAAAGAGCTGGGATCGGTCCGCTGAGGTAACGAATCAGGACGTATGTTAAGCCAAATTTGGTGATGCTTATTGCTGTGCCGATCAGCCTTTGATAGAGGTAGTAGAGGTCGGGTTCGTTTAGCTGTCCAAAGAGCCAATAGATAAAGGTCCACGACATCCCAAGCGATGTGTGTCGAGGGATGCTAGCCTCTACCCGCATCACATTCCAGAAGGATGTAAATATCGTATATCGAAAATTACAAAGCTCCGTGTCCCAGATAACAGGAACGGTATTTAGCATGTAATACCTAGAGATCGTCATCGCCGCGAAGAGAGCTAGGAATCCGATTAGCTCCCCGATCCCTATCGGATTCGTAAAGCTTGAACTCTCAGTGGCTGATTTTCTGTTTAAGAGAAAGAATAAACCGATAACAATTACTGATATCGGATAAAAGTAAGTCGCTAACTTTGGAGAGTTAGTTAGTACCAATAGTTCGGTCGCGCACGGAGCGATGGTTAAAAAGCAAAACAGAGCCAGCCCTAATTTGCGACGGCATAGGCATATAATCGCCAGGAGCCCGATAAAGGCCCCGGCGCTATAGGTGGCATAGGAGTAGAGCTTATAGCGCAAACCTGAGTCACCCCAGAATTTCTCTACGACTTTGACGATCCGGGTCACAAAAGGTTGTAGCGGGTATAGAAAGCCCTTTTGCACGGCGTGCTCAGACAAACACCAGTACGAGAACGCAGCTATGGTGGCTGCGATTAGAGCTATCAGCCAGAAGGCGCCGGCACGGATTGAGATCTTCTTCACTAGGGTATGTCTCCAGGGTCACATTAAGTTGAAGTCAGGATAATTGGAAAAACGGTGCCCCAACAGATAAAATCTTAATCGCTACATCCGTCCAACAACTGTCAGCTCATTCTTGTTGTTAGTAAGCTGCCTAGCGTCAAACCAGCTACACGACGATTTAAGGAAAGCGCTAAGTTTAACTAGGGTGTCGAAGTCGGGCTCTCCCTTGAACTTTACAGTGACACAGAAATTGCGGCACAGGCTGCCAGCTACCCAGCTTTGAATTAGTTTGGCCGTGTTAGTAGGCGCAGTTATTACGTCACAGATCATCCAATCAACGGCTTTATCTGGCCTCCAACTCAAGGCATCCCCAGTCAAACAGACTACTCCCTTATTCCGGGATAGTGAGTGGTCTAGCGGAGCTCGATCGATTGCGGTTACCGTTATTCCCAATTGCCTCATCACATAGGTCCAACCCCCAGGAGAAGCCCCGAGGTCTA
>Ga0214921_10004432_pt1 | contig 20668 bp, 15 predicted proteins | sample LL1505_MetaG_FD_177992 | JGI IMG/M metagenome (GOLD analysis project Ga0214921, IMG submission 177992) | Freshwater microbial communities from Lake Lanier, Atlanta, Georgia, United States - LL-1505 | ecosystem: Environmental > Aquatic > Freshwater > Lake | place: USA: Georgia | collected...
CGACAGATCGGCCGCCCGCCAATTCATCACCAGCATTTCCCCCAAGACCGGATCCCCCGACAATTGCCGCACCGCCGCGCCGTGGGCGGTCAGACAATAGAAGCAGCGATTCTCGGAAGACACCGCCACCGCGATCATCTCGCGCTCGAGTTTCGACAGGCCCGACGGGGCCATCATCAGATCATTGTAGAACAGCGTGAAGGCTTCCAGCTTGGCATTGTCATGCGCATAGGAGGCCAGCACATTCGGGATGAAACCCAGCTTTTTGGTGCATTTATCGAACAGGTCTTTGTTGCTGCCCGCCAATTCGGCAGGTGCGAGGGCCAAAGCCATCGGTTCGGGCTCATGATCCTGTCGGCGCGGCGTCTCGCCGCCGGTCTTTTTGCTGGTGCTCATCGGCTCGTTCTCCCTTGCAAGATCACGAGCCTGTGACGGGCGGGCCGTCAGGTCAAGCAGGGATCAGGCCTGTGGCCTGCAAAGCCTGTGATTGACGCGCCGTCACACCCTCCACCGAGAAATCCGCCATGGCCGTTTCGAACAGCTGGTGGAAATTCAATTCGGCCGACAGATGCAAAAATACGCTGCCCAAGCCGATGGCGGCGCGGTCCATAAACACGAATTCCTGCGGAATGGTCACCGGACCCTGCTTTTTCAGGGCCTGATGCACGGTAAAAGCCTCTTTGCGGCCATAGGCGGCAGGCGAAACCCCGTCGGCCACCGTGCGCACGCGGTTATCGAGTAAAGGGGCATAGATAAACCGCGCCCAGACATTGAGCACCTCGATCAACTCCTTGGTCAGTCCCTTGAAGCCCCAAGTCTGATAGGCATGGGTGACGCGTTCGAGATCATTTTCACGCAAGCCCCGATAGAGATCGACCACCCCGGCGACAAAGCGCGGCGGGAAAATCCGCACGCAGCCATAATCAAGCAGATTGATGCCGCCAGCCTCTCCACCCTCTTCGAACACGGTGTAATTGCCCAGATGCGGATCGCCATGGATCACGCCGAACCGGCTGAACGGCAGCCACCACGCCTGAAACATCGCGGTCGCAATGCGGTTGCGGGTCGCAAGATCATGCTGTTTGAAGCCCAGCAAGGGCTTGCCTTCCAGCCAGTTCAGCACCAAGAGCCGATCGGTTGACAGGTCTTGATGGACGTTCGGCACCCGCACCAAGGCCTCGCCGGCCAGCATCAGGCGATAGAGATCAGCATGTTTGGCCTCGCGCTCATAATCGAGTTCCTCGCGGATGCGCTCGGCAATTTCCTTGGCGATTTCGCTGGTATCAATCGCCGGATCCATCTGCCGGTGCATGGCAAACAGCACCGAAAGCTGGTTCAGATCGGCCTCGACCGCCGATTGCATATCCGGATATTGCAGCTTGCACGCCAGCGGATCACCGGCAAGCGACGTCGCCTTGTGCACCTGCCCCAACGAGGCGGCAGCGGAAGGTTTGAGATCGAATTGGGCAAAACGGGCCAGCCAATCCGGGCCCAGCTCGGCGATCATCCGGCGTTTGACAAAGGCCGCGCCCATCGGCGGGGCATCGCTTTGCAATTTTTGCAGCTCTTGCGCAAAATCGGGCGGCAGCAGATCGGGAATGGTGGCAACCAGTTGCGCCACCTTCATCAACGGGCCTTTCAGCCCACCCAGTGCCTGTGTCAGCATCACCGCATTGGCCTGTTCGCCGAAACCAGTGCCCGTCAGCCGTGCGCCCGCCATGCGGGCCGCCACGCCGCCCACCTGCAGGCCGACCCGCATATAGCGGGCCGCGCGGGCCGATAAACGGTTCTGCTCATCATCGGATCGGGTCATCAGCGTCGCCCTGTCGGGCACCACAACAGCCCATATCCTCTACACGGGTCAAAGCACGAACTGGATCAAACTTAATCCAGCTGTTCCAGCTCGATGATCATGTTCTCGATCACGCCCAGCCCGATCTGCCAGAAGGCCGGATCACGCGCATCGAGACCGAACGGGGCCAGCAATTCCGAATGGTGCTTGGTGCCGCCAGCCGACAGCATGGCAAAGTAGCGTTCGACAAAGCCGTCGGAGGCTTTTTCGTAAACGCCATACAGCGAATTCACCAGACAATCCCCGAAAGCATAGGCATAGACATAGAACGGCGAATGGATGAAATGCGGAATATAGGTCCAAAAAGTCTCATAGCCCGGACCCAGCCGGATCGCCGGACCCAGACTGTCGTGCTGCACATCCATCCACAGCGCGCAGATGTCATCGGCGGTCAACTCGCCTTCCTTGCGCTTGAGATGGACCTTGCGTTCAAAGCTGTAAAAGGCGATCTGGCGCACCACGGTATTGATCATATCCTCGACCTTGCCTGCCAGCAGGGCCTTGCGGGCCAGCGGATCGGTTGTCTTGTCGAGCATGGAGCGGAAAGTCAGCATTTCGCCGAACACCGAAGCCGTTTCAGCCAAAGTCAGCGGCGTCGGGGCCATCAAGGCGCCATTGGGTCCGGCCAGCAACTGGTGGACGCCGTGGCCCAATTCATGGGCCAGCGTCATCACATCGCGCGGCTTGCCCTGATAATTGACCAGCACATAGGGATGGGCCGAGGGCACGGTCGGATGCGCAAACGCACCCGGCGCCTTGCCCGGACGCACCGGCGCGTCAATCCAGCGCTCGTCGAAAAAGCGTTGCGCCAGCCGCGCCATTTCGGGCGAGAAATGCCCATAGGCACCCAGCACCGTCTGTTTGGCCTCTTCCCACGCGATCACCTTCTGCTCGACCTTGGGCAGGGGCGCGTTGCGGTCCCAATGGTTCAGGGCGTCGACTCCGAACCATTTGGCTTTGAGCTTGTAATAGCGGTGCGACAGGCGCGGATATGCGGCTTGCACGGCAGAGACCAGTGCATCCACCACCTCGCGCTCGACCCGATTGGCGAGATGGCGCGAATCCGCGACGTCCGTAAAGCCGCGCCACGTGTCGGAAATATCCTTGTCCTTGGCCAGCGTATTGGTGATCAGCGTGAAAATACGTAGATTGCCCTTGAACGTATGGGCCAAGGCCTCGGAGGCGCGCTGGCGCAGGGCCGCGTCAGTATCCTGCATCTTGTTGAGGATCGGTTCGATGGTCAGTTCCTCGCCATCCAGCGAGAAGCGCAGCGAGGAGATGGTTTCATCGAACAAGCGGTTCCATGACGAATAGCCGGTGGCCGCCTTCTCGTGGAACAGCTGTTCGAGCTTGTCCTCGAGTTGATGCGGCTTTTCGCGGCGGATGTCTTCCAGCCACGGCTTGTAACGGGCCAGCGGCGCATGGCTTGCGGCCTGATCAAGCAATGCGTCGTCGATGCGGTTGAGTTCCAGAGTGAAAAACAGCAAATGCGTTGAAATATCGGTCAGATGGCCCTGCGCATCGCCATAGAATTTGGCGCGGACCGGATCGGTCGTCTCGCCCGAATAGACCAATCCCGCATAAGAGATGATCCGCCCCAGCCGGTCGTCGATCTCCTCGTAGCGTGTGATCGCCCCGCACAGGGTTTCGGCGGCATTCCTGCCTTTGGCCAGATCGGCCAGCTTGCCCTGATAATCGGCGGCAAAGGCTTTGGCCTGTTGCGCTGCCAGTGCGAGATCGGCCTGAAAGGCCTCGCTGTCGAGACCAGGATAGAGATCGTTCAAATTCCATTCCGGCAAAAGTCCCAAATCGGTATTGGCCTTTGCCGCGCCTGTATCGGCATGAGCGGCGAGACGGGGCGGCAGATCGACGGGAAATAACAGGTTGGACATGCGTAACGGCTCCAATGACCAGCAAGATTGCTGTGTGCTGCTTCGCTTATGGCCGAGCGTGATGGCAGGATCAAGGCATCTCGTGAGCCAGAGCCGATAAATCAGTCCCGAAAAACCCTTCGGCGTTAAAGCCCCGTTTACCCTCATCAGTCATGGTGTGATCCGAATCTTAACCATGATCGGATTTTTTGAAGCCCGATCCTGTTGTCAGTGATGAAACGGAGCCGATGCAAAAACGAGTGCTCATTGTTGATGATGACCCTGTCGAACGCCAGCGGCTGGAAGGCCTGTTGACGCGTTCGGGCTATCATCCACTGGCTGTTGCAAGCGGTCTGGATGCGTTGTCGCTGCTCGACAATCCCGATACGCCGCGCATCGACGCGGTGATTCTCGATCTCGTGATGCCCGATCTCGACGGCATGGGCGTGCTGGCACGCATGAAAGACGTGTTGCAGTCCCCGCCTGTCATCATGTCGATCACCGAAGGCAATATCGATCAGGTTGCTTCCACCATCCGTGCCGGTGCGCTGGATTTCATCGTGCGTCCGGCGGGAATCGAGCGGCTGACACTGGCGCTCAACAACGGCATGCGCCGCCAAGTGCTCGAAGCGGCGGTCAGGGATGTCAGCGAGGATGAAACCGCGCCGCAACTGGCCGATCTGATCGGCACCTCGCAGGTGATAGAACGGCTGCGGGCGCAGGCCCAACGGGCGGCGCGCTCGTCGATTCCGGTGCTGGTGACAGGACCGAGCGGCTCGGGCAAGGCCAGGCTGGCACGCGCCATCCATCGCGAGTCGGATCGGTCCGGCAAAGCCCTTTTGACGCTGCATGCGGGCAACACCAATCCCGCCGACTTGCGCCAAGCCATCGAGAGTTGCCTGACGCTGAAAAGCGCGATGCTGATCACCCATGTCGGCCTGCTGGATGCGGACTGCCAGACCGTGCTGGCCGAAGCCTTCATGCGCGATTGCTTTGCCTTTACTCCAGGCGGCCCGAAGGCAGCCCGCAAAATCAGGCTCTATGCCACCGCCTCAGCCGATCTGGCGGAATTGAGCCGCGAAGGCCGTTTCCGTGCCGATCTGGCGATGCGGCTGGCCGTCCAGCCCCTGCGAATGCCTGCATTGCATGAACGGCGCGACGATATGCTGCCGCTGATCGACGATGTGCTGGCCCGCGTATCGGCCTCGCTCAAACGCTCGATTGCCGGTTTTACGGCCGAGGCCCTGCAGGCTTTGCAGCAACAGGAGTGGGGCGACAATATCCGTGGCTTGCGCAAGGCGATCCAGCAAGCCGCCATGCGGACCGAAGGCCATGTCATCACCCTTCAGGATTGCGCGCTGGACGAGGCCTGTCAAACCAATCCGCCGCTGGCGCGAGTTCAGGCAGGCCCGGTCGCAAGCGTGCGGCGGGTGTTGCCGAGCGAATTGAGTGTCAGCCTGACCGGAACAGACCGGCAGTTGCGGCCCTTTGACGAGATCGAGGCGGATATTCTGCGTCAGGCCTTGTCCCATTGCGACCACCATATCGGGCGCGCCGCCAGTGCGCTTGGGATCGGACGCTCGACCTTCTACCGCAAGGCGCGCGATTTCGGCCTGCTGGAAGGGCCCGATTATTCCTCCGGCCTGCCTCGCCAAGACAGCGCAACGGCAACAAATCCCCGTCTGCGTCCCGCACACCCCCTGCCTCCCGCAGAACCGCGCGCGGGAGCAGCCGCATGAATGCATCCGTCTGGACCCGCACCACACGTCTGGTGTCGCTGTCGGCCCTGTTATGGTCAGGACACGGACAGGCACAGACATTCGACACACCCCTGCCCGTCCCCGATCCCGCTGCGATCACGATGGTTGATCCGGTCTATCCTGCCCCGTGGGATGTCAGCATCACCGCTGTCCCGATCATTCAGCCCGTGGCGGCAACCAACCCGCACCGGCCGCTGGCCGAGGCCCTCAAAGTGCTGTTGCAGCCCGCATCGCACGGCGTGAGCGCGGTCGAGACCACCGACAAATCCGGTCTCCTGCGCTTTTATGAAGCGCGTGATTTCAGACCTTTATGGGTCGATGCCCATGGCCTGACCGAACACGGGCAGTCATTGGTCAAACGGCTGTCGCTCGCCGACGAGGACGGGTTGGACACGCCGACCACCCTGCTTGCACTGATCCAGACCGGCGCCACCCCGAACGCCCCGCTGGAAGTGGCGCTGTCGCGTGCTGCTGTCACCTATGCCCGCGAGGCACGCGGCAGCCGGATCGACCCGACAAAGCTCTCCAAATCCCTGACACCGAAGCTGGATATTCCCGACGGTCTCGGCGTCTTGCAGCATCTGGCCCAATCTGACCAAGCGGGCGATGCGCTTTGGCATTACAACCCCAAACATGCGGGCTACATTGCCTTGCGTGCCAAGCTGGCGGAATGGCGCGAAGCGACCGCCAGTCTGGCCGAGACCCCGGGAATAAACCGCACGGCAGAGGGCAAACGGACCCTGCCGCTGCAACTCAATGATTTCCTGTCCAATATGGAACGCTGGCGCTGGTTGCCGGTCAATGCCGGTGACAGCCGGATCGAGGTCAATATCCCCGAATATACGATGCGGCTTTACGGACACGGCATATTGAAGCACACGGGCCGTGTTGTGGTGGGCAAGACCAACACGCAGACCCCGGTTTTTTCCTCGGTGATGGACCATGTCGTGATCAATCCGTCATGGGGCGTGCCCTATTCGATCCTGAAGAATGAATTTCTGCCCAAACTTGCCGCCGATCCCGATTATGCCGAACGGCACGGCTATCAGGTGATCCGCAAGGATGACCGGATCGTGGGCATCCGCCAACCGCCGGGAGAGCGCAACGCGCTGGGTTTTATCAAATTCATGTTCCCCAACGAACATGCCGTCTATCTGCACGATACCCCGCAGCGCAATCTGTTTGCGCGGGAGGAGCGGGCCTTCAGCCATGGCTGTGTGCGGGTCGACCAGCCTTTTGCCCTCGCAGACGCCCTGCTGGGCAGCATGGGTTTTGACGAAGCGCGCCTGAAATCCATGATCGGCAAAGGCGAAAAAACCGTCGCTTTGCAGGCACGCCTGCCGGTTCACCTGACCTATTTTACCCTGAGTATCGACGAAAACGGCCAAATCCGCCGCTTTGCCGACATTTACGGACATGACGAAAAGCTCCGCGTTGCCCTCCTCAAAGCACCTCAAAGGGTTTTGGCAACGCGCCGTTAATCATTTTCAACCACAATCGTGACTGCTCCCCCTTGTCCGGACGATCGGATACGGGGCCGGGGGCGGTCACAACGCAGGATCTATAAAAGCGTATGAGAGTTTTATCCCAACGGAACCGGGCTGTTCCCGACACAAGCAAGCGCAACATGGTGCGGCAGGTATTTGCCGCCGGCGTGATGCTGTCGGCAACCTGTCTGGGCATTGAGGGCCTCGGCAATGCCGAAGCCAACGGGGAAACGCGCGCGCTGACCATCCAGCACATGCACACGCATGAAACGGCGACCATCACCTATAAATCCGGCGGACAATTCACCCGCGACGGTCTCGACAAGCTCAACTGGATGCTGCGCGACTGGCGGCGTGACGAACCGATTGCCATGGATCCGCGCCTGTTCGACGTGGTGTGGGAAGCCACACGTGCAACCGGCAGTTCGGGTCCGATCCATGTCGTCTCGGGCTACCGCTCGTCCACAACCAATGCGATGCTGCGCCAGCGCTCCAATCTGGTCGCCAAAAACTCCCAGCACATGCTCGGCAAAGCGATGGACTTCTATCTGACCGATGTCACGATGGACAAAGTGCGCGATGTCGGCATGCGCATGCAGCGCGGCGGGGTCGGCTATTATCCTTCCAGCTATACACCCTTCGTGCATCTGGATGTCGGAAGCGTGCGCCATTGGCCGCGCATGAGCCATGACCAGCTGGCGCGCTTGTTCCCCGATGGCAAAACCGTCCATGTCGGCACCGACGGCAAGCAATTCCCGCGTTATGCCGAAGCCTATAATGAAGTGATCGCGGCAGGCGGCTCGGTCGGGGGCTATAGCGGTGACGGCGAGGAAACCGCGATTGCCGATTCCTCGAGCGGATCGGGCAAAGGCTTCTTCGCCTGGCTGTTCGGCGTCTCGGACGAGGATAACGGCTCAACCAAGAACCGCCGCAACACCACGACCGCGCGGCGCGGCACGGGATCCGATACACCTGTTCGCCAAGCCGATTACAACGACACCTCGCCGATTGCCGTCTTGCAGCAATATGAAGCTTCCCAGTCAGCCGCCGCCACCGTGCCCAGCCGTTATCGCGGCCAGAGCATTGCCTCCAATTCGGTGGAAGACCGCGGCGTGAGCGCAACAGCCCAGCGTCCGGCACCTGTTGAAAAAGTACCGCCGATTCCGGCTGTGGCGCAGGCGGAACTGCGTCCGGTCACCCAGCCGCTTGATCGTTCCCCCAATGCGCTGGCTGTCTCGAGCGGCCCGCAACTGGTCTGGCAGAACGGCCCGACTCCGCTGCCGCCGCAAGGCCGCGGCAATGCGACCCCGATTGTGGTGGCGACCAGTTTCTCGTCACTGGCCGGCTATAAGCGCGTCGATGTGCCGATGCCGCCGCAAGGCCGCAACAGTGTCAGCATCAATCTGGCTAGCGCCACCAACGCGCCGGCGAAATCCGAACCTGTCGCGACGGCCACAGTCCGCGGCCCCAACGGCCTGCCTGCTGTGATCACCGGCAACAAAGCCGCCTATGAAGGCCCCGCGCTGGCTTATGTCGACAATGGTGCAGGCAGAACGGCTCTTGCACCGATGCCGCAGACGCGTCCGCCCGAATTCGGCAAAGCCCCGCAAAAGCAGGTGGCGTCCAAACAGCCTGAAACCAAGGCGAAAGACACGCCGAATGCCGGGCAGAAAACCGCCGCCAAAATAACGGCCCATGGACCTGCTTCGGTCGGCGGGGCAAAGGATGACCCTCAGACCACAGCCACGCTGTCGTCCGGCTTCAAGCCTGTCACGGCACAACCCGCGCCCTCAGGTTTCACCGTGCGTTAATACCGGCTCAGGCCTGCATACCCAGCGCTTGCATGTAAAGCTCCAGAATGGCTTCTTCTTCCTGCCGTTCCGCATGGTTTTTCTTGCGGATGCCCACGACCTTGCGCAGGATTTTGGTATCGAAACCGTTGGCCTTGGCTTCGGAATAGACATCGCGGATATCGCTGGCCAAGGCCGATTTTTCTTCTTCAAGCCGTTCGATGCGTTCGATCAACGCCTTCAGCTCGTCGGCGGCAACAGATGTTTGCATGGTTGGACCCTTTCAGGCATCTTCGGGTGGACATGGATTGTTGCCCCTGTCTCCAACAGCGCAGGCCCGGGGTCAAGACAAAGCACGCGCCAGCCCCCAGAGGCCTGTGGACGACGTCACAATTGCTCGAAATCCCTCCCCGACTTGTGATCCTGACAGATGACGCCTGTGGACACTTGGTCTAAACACAGTCCACCCGTTCCAATCAAACAGAACCCCGCCTGATGACCCATCCCGCCTCTCCGGTCTCCCCGCCAGCCTCCTATCCGAGGTCTGCCTATGCGGCTTTGCTGTTCGGGGCGTGCGGCATGGGCATGTCGCCGATGTTTGTGCGCTTTGCCGCGGAAGCTGGCGTCGGGCCCTATGCCTCGGCCTTCTGGCGGGTGTTTCTGGCCCTGCCGTTTTTGTGGGTCTGGGCGCGGATCGAGGAAGGCGGCGGTCCGGCCAAACCGACTTTTTACAAGCCGATGATCTGGGCTGGCCTGCTGTTCAGCGGCGATCTGTTTTTCTGGCATCTGTCGATTTTGCGCACCAGCATTGCCAATGCGACCTTTCTGAGCACCACCGCACCGGTCTGGGTGCTGCTGGTGTCTGTGGTTGTGCTGAAGCAAAAGGCCAAACCCGCCACGCTGGGCGGTCTGGCCCTGTGCCTGTTGGGCGGCAGTTCGCTGATCGGCGATACCTTGTCGCTGGCACCCGAGCGGCTCATGGGTGATCTGTTCGGGCTGATGACCGCGGTGTTTTTCGGCCTCTATTTTTTCGGCATCAAATATGCGCGCGATCTGTCGGGGGCGGGACGGTCGACCTTTGCCGCCAGCGCGGTTGCCGCGATGGTGCTGCTGGTGGTCGCACTGGCCACGCAAGACCAGCTGCTCCCTTCGACGCTGAAAGGGGCGGCTTCGCTGTTGTTGATGGCGATGATCTCGCAAGCGCTCGGACAGGGCTTGCTGAGCGTCGCTTTGGGCCGTTTGCAGACCGTGTTCAGTGCCTTGGTGATTTTTCTGGAGGCCGTTGCCGCAGCCGCACTGGGCTGGATTGTGCTGGACGAGGCCCTCTCGCCCTTGCAATGGCTGGGTGGCGGGCTCATTCTGTGCGGCATCTTCATTGCGCGCCCGCGTCACACTGACACCCATCACGAGAGCGATCATGACCGAAACTAAACCCTTTCTGGACGCGCTCTATCAGGCAGCAGTGACTTCGGCTTTGCCTAGCCATTGTCTAATCCCGCATCTACCCGCCCCGCCCGCTCAGGGGCGCATCATCATTCTGGCGGGCGGCAAGGCGGCGGGCAGCATGAGTCTGGCCGCCGAGCGTTATTATCGTGAGGTCTACAAACTCGGCCCCGATCAATTGACCGGCATTGCCGTGACCCGTCAGGGCTATGGCGAACCGACCGAACTGATCCGTATGATCGAGGCAGGCCATCCCGTCCCCGATCAGGCGGGTCTGGACGGCACGCAAAGCGTGATGGAACTGGCCCGTCAAGCCACCAAGGACGATCTGGTGCTGGTGCTGTTGTCGGGTGGTGGCTCGGCCAACTGGATTGCACCGGCCAGCGGGCTGACATTGGCCGACAAACAGGCCGTGACACGCGCCATGCTGCGTTCGGGCGCACCGATCGATGCGGTCAACACCGTGCGCAAGCGCTTGTCGGCGATCAAGGGTGGTCGGCTGGCTGTGCTGGCCTCTCCCGCGCCGATGCTGACTTTGGCCATTTCCGATGTGCCCGGTGATGATCCCACCCATATCGCCTCCGGCCCGACCGTGCCCGATCCGACCTCGCGCGGGGATGCACTGTATATCTTGCAACGCTATCACGTCACCCTGCCCGAAGCCGCGCAAAAGCTGCTGGATGATCTGGCCAACGAGACCCCGCGTGCCGACCATCCCGCCTTTGCCAATGCCCGTTTCACGCTGGTGGCGCGGCCCTCCGACGGGGTGGAAGCCGCCAGCCGCCTCGCGCAAGCGGCCGGATACGAGGTCCTGTCACTGGGGGCGGATCTCGAGGGCGAAGCCCGCGAGGTGGCGCGCGAGCATGCCGCACTGGCCCTTGAGGCCGCACAAGCGGGCCGCAAACTGGCCATCCTGTCGGGCGGTGAATTGACCGTGACGATGACCGGCACGGGACGCGGTGGACCGGGGCAGGAATATGCTCTGGCCCTAATGATCGCTCTGGGTGGCCACCCCGCGATTGCAGCGGTTGCGGGCGACACCGACGGCACAGACGGCGGCGGCGGCAATCCCGATGATCCGGCAGGCGCGTTTGTGTTCCCCGATTCCCTTGCCCGCGCCAAAGCCAAGGGGCTCGATCCCGAAGCCTTCCTTGCCGATAATGATTCCACGGGCTTTTTCGAGGGATTGGGCGATTTGCTGACCCCCGGCCCAACCGGCACCAACATCAACGACCTCAGGGTGATCCTGATTGGCTGAAGCCGCGAGATGGTCTAGACTTGAAACCATGAGAGCGTTTCGTTTGATCCCGATCCTGTGTGGCTTGATGCTGGGTGGCGTATGGGCCGACCCCGCAGCAGCCGATCTGCGCGTGTGCAACAACACACCGAGCCGCGTCGGCGTCGCACTGGGCTATCGCGACACTCAGGGCTGGGTCAGCGAAGGCTGGTATCTGTTGAAAGCCAACAGCTGTGAAATCCTGCTCAAAGATGACCTGATCGCGCGTTATTATTACATTTATGCGCAGGATTATGATCGCGGCGGCGAATGGACAGGCCGCACGCCGATGTGCACGCGTGACAAGGAATTCCAGATTCGCGGCATCGAAGAATGTCTGGCGCGCGGCTTTGACCGCACCCGCTTTTTCGAGATCGACAGCGGCGAGCAAAAGAGCTGGACCGTGCAACTGGGCGAGCCCGAGCGCACCCCCATCGCGCCGAAATAGTCTGGCTGTCTCAAACCGATACAGGATCCGGCCCCATGGCACAGGCGCAAGACAGCACCGACGATATGGACCAAGCCCGTGCCGCGTTGCCCGCCTTCGGGCAGGCCGCTTTGTTGTGGCTGAAAATCGGCTGCCTGTCATTTGGCGGTCCTGCAGGCCAGATCGCCATGCTGCATCATGAAGTGGTCGATCAACGCCGCTGGATCAGCAACAGGCGGTTTTTGCACGCGCTCAATTTCTGCTCGCTGCTGCCCGGCCCCGAGGCGCAACAACTGGCGACCTATCTGGGCTGGCTGATGCACGGGGCCAAAGGCGGGCTGGTGGCCGGAGGCTTGTTCGTCATCCCCGGTGCAGTGGTGATGATGATGCTGTCGGCGGTCTATGCACTCTATGGCGAAGTGCCGCTGATATCCTCGCTGTTTTTCGGGCTGAAATGCGCCGTGCTGGTGATCGTGGTCGAAGCACTGATGCGGGTCGGCAAGCGTGCGCTGAAAGGGCCCAATGCCTATCTGCTGGCGGCACTGGCCTTTCTGGCTTTGTTTGCGCTTGGCCTGCCGTTTCCGCTGGTTGTGCTGCTGGCCGGATGCTGGGGGCTGGTTGCTACCCATGCCTTCAAAGCCGCCAGCCAGGGCGAAACCACCAATGGCGACGAAGCCTTGTTGGACAGGTTGATGCGGCATGATCCCGATCATGCGAAAAATCTGGCCCGCATCGCCTATCGCGCGGGGCTGATCGCTTTGGTCTTGTGGGCGGTGCCGCTGATCCTGCTGCTGCCGCAAGGCGGCGTGTTTGCCGATATCGGCTGGTTCTTTTCCAAAATGGCTGTGGTGACTTTTGGAGGGGCCTATGCGGTGCTGGCCTATGTCGCGCAAGAGGCGGTCAACCTCTATCGCTGGCTGTCACCGAGTGAAATGCTGGCCGGATTGGGTTTGGCCGAAACCACCCCCGGCCCGCTGATTCTGGTGCTGCAATTTGTCGGCTTTCTCGCCGGTTTCAGAGCCGAGACAGCCTTTCAAGGATTATGGGGCGGCGTGCTGGGGGCCTTGCTGACGCTGTGGGTGACCTTTACCCCCTGCTTCGCCTTCGTGTTCTTGGGCGCGCCGATGATCGAAAAAGCCCAGAACAATCCGCGCCTGACCGGCGCACTGGCTGCCATTACCTGTGCGGTGGTCGGCGTCATTGCCAATCTGGCGCTGTGGTTCGGTTTGCGGGTGCTGTTCGGCGAGATGAGCCAGTGGCAATGGGGCTTTGTGTCGTTCGAATGGCCGGTGCTTTCAAGCCTCAACCCTGCGGCTTTGCTGATCGCGATACTCGCCGCTGCCAGCCTGTTCACGTTCAGGCTCGGCATTGTCCGCACCCTTGGCCTGTGCAGCCTGACAGGTCTTGCGCTGCATCTGGCCTCGGTGATCTGATCTTCAGGCCGATGCGACCGCCTGCAACGCCTCGTCGATGCTCATGACCGGAGCAACGGGGCGCAGCGCGTCAATCGCCGTGCGATGGGTCTCGGGCGTAAAGGCCGCGCAGCCGTCTTCGAGCACCCGCACATCGAAATCGCGCACATGCGCATCGCGCACGGTGGAGGCAACTCCACCATTGGTGACAATGCCGCAAACCAGCAGGGTCTCGATGCCGGCCTTGCGCAGCACCCATTCCATCCGCGTCATGTAGAAGGCCGAATAGGCGACCTTCTCGACCGTCAGATCGGCCGGTTGCAACACATCGACCAGTTGATGCCCCCAGCCACCGGGGCAGAAATCGCCTTTGCCGAGAAACGGCCGCAACTGCTTCAAATGCGGCGAGATGATCGGCTCGCCGCCTTTGGCGGGCACCAGAGTGAATTGGGTCGAAATCACCCAGCCGCCTTTGGCCCGCAAAGCCTGCGCCAAAGGCAGAATCTTTTGCGGCAGAGCGGCAATGGCCGGTGCCGATTGTCCGGCCCGCCCGTAAGCGCCTTTTGGATCGAGAAAGTCGTTTTGCAGATCGACGATAAACAGACCCGTGCGGGCACAATCAAGACGTGAATGTGTCATGCTGTCCTCTCGATCACCACATTACCGAAATCATCGACCCGCGCCGACAGATGCGGATCGACCACTGTGGTGGCATCCGCCTGTTCCAAAATCGCCGGACCCTTGATCAGAGTGCCGACCGGCAGATCGAGCCGCGACCAGACGCTGGTCTCGTGCCAAGCCCCGTCAAACCAGACCTGACGCGGTTCGCGGCGTGCGCTGTCGAGCGTCGTGCCCTCGCGCGGGGCCAGCGAGGCGAGATCGAAGGCGGGACGCCGCCCGATGGCCGCAGTCCGCAAGGTCACGATGCGGATGGCCAAACCGGGCAACAACCGGCTGAACGAGGTCTGATAGGCCTGCTCGAACGCCTCGCACACCAGCTCGGCGGTCACGCCCGTGCTGTCGCCCTGCAAGGTCACGGGCAACGGCACGGAGATCGTATGGGTCTGGCCGAGATAGTGCATATCGAGCTCGTAAATCACGTCGATTGTATCAACTTCGATGCCCGCCTGCTCGACCACCGCTGTCGCCTTGCGGCCCAACCGCACCATCAGCGCATCGAATGCAGCCTCGTCGAGATCATCCACCAGCACATTGACCGTCTGTACCTCGTCATGGCGCAGATCGGCGATGACGCAGCCCAGTGCCGAGGTGATGCCGGGGAAGCGCGGCACCAAGGCCGAAGACAGCCCCACTTCATGCACCAGCGCACCGGCATGCAGTGCGCCTCCGCCGCCGAACGGCATGATGGTGAAGCGGGTCGGATCATGCCCGCGTTCGATCGACACCAGCCGGATCGCCCCTGCCATCCGCGCATTGGCGACCCGAACAATCGCTTCGGCCGCCGCCATCACATCGATCGACAACGGTTCTGCGATATGGCGGGCAATGGCGCGCTTGGCGGCTTCGACATCCAGCGAGGCCAGCTTGCCGCCGATCGGGCGCGCCGCATTGATACGCCCCAGCACGACATTGGCATCGGTCAGCGTCGGGCGGTCATTGCCCTGCGCGTAACAGACCGGACCGGGCACCGAGCCCGCGCTTTCGGGCCCGACCTGCAACATGCCGCCTTTGTCGACATGGGCAATGGAGCCGCCGCCTGCGCCGATGGTGGAAATCTCGATCATCGGCGTGCGGATCACCAGACCGAAATCTATCGTCGTCTGCGCGGCCAGCACCGACCGGCCACCGGCGATCAATGACACATCGAATGAAGTCCCGCCCAGATCACCGGTAATGACATTCTCGAAACCCGCCGCTTTGGCAATCGCACCGGCGGCAATCACTCCCGCTGCCGGACCCGACAGGGCCGTGCGGATCGGCAAACGCCGCGCGGTTGCCGTCGACATCACGCCGCCATTCGATTGCACGATATGGAAACTGCCTTTGAACCCGTCCCGATCCAGCGCGGATTGCAGGCGCGCCAGATAGGAGCCGACCACCGGCTGCAAATAGGCATTGAGGGCGGTGGTCGAGGCGCGTTCGAATTCACGGATTTCGGGCAGGATTTCGCTCGACGCAATCACATTGTCATTGGGCCAGAGCGCGCGCACCGCCTCCACCGCCGCCTGTTCATTGGCGGCATTGGCATAGGCATTGATGAAGATCACTGCGACCGCTTCGGCCCCCTTGGCCAACAGCTCTTGGGTCGCGCCGCGCACCTGTGCGAGATCGACCGGCTGGTGGATCGCGCCATCGGCCAGCACGCGCTCGGACACTTCCAGCCGCATGTCACGATCGGCAATCGGGGTAAAATCGCCCCATAGCCCCCATGTTTTGGGCCGGTCGCGGCGGCGCATTTCCAGCACATCGCGGAATCCGCGCGTGGTGATTACCCCGATGCGCGCGCCCTTGCGCTCCAACAGCGCATTGGTGCCCACGGTGGTGCCGTGCACGATGGAGGAGAAGCCGGCAATCGGGCCCAATCTCTGCAAGCCTTCGACAAAGCCCACCGCCTCGTTGCCGCGGTTTGATGGCACTTTGGCGGTTTGAAACTGCCCCGTTTGCGCATCGAAGAAAAACAGATCGGTAAAGGTGCCACCGACATCGACCCCGATCATCGGACCGGTGATTTTTTGATCATGCGCGCTCATCAGCGGGCTCCTTCGCGCAGGGCTTTTGTGGCTTGGGCATCCAGCACGCCGTCAGAGGAGACAACCACGGCATAATCGCTCAACGCATGGGCCGTGCTGACATAGCCAAGCCGGACATCACGCGCCACCCGTTCGGGATCGCGCGCGCTGGCTTGACCCCAGCCGCCGCCGCCAGGTGTTTCAAGCCGCACATGCCTGCCATGAGCCAATTTCACATCGGTGATTTTGGAGGCCAGCGGCGGCGTCTGGTCACCCGTATCGCTTTGCCATGTAAACCGGTTGAGCGCGGCAGCCTGCCCGCCATTGACGCCGAAGGGGGCAAAGCGTCCGCGCTCGCCCAGCAAAAACACATCCGCGCCGTCGGGAGACAGGGTCTCGATTTCGTAAATCGCGCCCAAGCCGCCGCGATGCGTGCCCGCACCCGCGCTGTCTGGCCGCAAGGCCCATTGGGTAAACATCACGGGATAGGAGGCTTCCAGAATTTCGGCGGGGGGAATGGTTGCCATCGAAATCGGATTGTTGCCATGGCTCAACCCGTCCGATTCCGGATTGCCGCCCAAGCCGCCGCCGAAGAAGGAGAACATCACGTAACGCTGGCCATTGGCACGGTGTCCGGCCATCGACAGCGCATTGATGGTGCCGAACGGGGCGGCCATCGCCTGATCGGGCATCGCCTTGGCCAAAGCCCCGAACACCGTGCCGATCACCCGCAAGATGGTTTCGGTATAGCCGCCGACCGGCTTGGGTGCAGACACGCCGAGCAGGGTCGTATCGGGGATCACAAAGCGGATCGGGGCCAGACAGCCCGCATTGGCGGGCACATCGGTAAAGACATGTTTCAATGCGACATAGCAGCAGGCCACAGCCGTCGAATAGGCGATATTGAGCGGCCCCGCGCAGGGCTTGGACGAGGCCGAGAAATCCAGCACCATCCCGTCGCCTTTGATGGTCAGGGTCAGTGCGATGGTGAGCTTGTCGTTGGTGACGCCGTCATTGTCGAGATAGTCCTCGAATGTGTAATCACCATCCGGCAGGGCTTTGATGGTCTCGCGCATCATCGCTTCGGCACGCGCCGTCAGCACGTCGAGTGCGGTTGTGACTGTCTCGTCGCCATAATCGTCGAGCAGGCCGCGCAACCGCTTTTCGCCGAGATCGAGCGCGTTCAACTGGCCGTTCAAATCACCGAAATTGGATTGCGGCACGCGGCTATTGGCGGCCAGAATGGCCAATATATCCTCGTTCATGCGGCCCGCGCCGATCAGCTTGACGGGCGGAAAGCGCACCCCTTCCTGAAAGCTCTCGGTGGCGCGCGCATTGAAACCGCCGGGCACATTGCCGCCGATATCGAGCCAATGGCCGACCGAGGCCAGCCAGCAAAACAGCCGCCCCTGCCTGAAAATCGGACGCACCAGCCGGAAATCATTCAGATGCGTACCCCCGTCATAGGGATCGTTGAATAGAAACGTATCGCCTTCCTTCAAGCCCCCGTCACGCGCCACTTTGTCGATGACAGCCTTGACGGCAAAGGCCATGGCCCCGACAAAAATCGGCAACCCGGTGGTGCCTTGCACCAAGGTCGCACCTGTTTCGGCATGATAGAGCCCGTGACAGGCATCGCGCGCTTCTGCGATGATCGGGTTGAAAGCCGAACGATACAGCGTCGCATCCATCTCGTCGGCGATCTGCTCCAGCCGTCCCTTGAGGACGGCCAGCGTCACAGGATCAAGTGTCACACCCTCCTGCACTGTCTTGCCCGCACCACTCATAAGCCACCTGTTTCATACTGCTTGCCGCGGGCCAGAATGGCCTTGGTGTCGAGCATCTCGTTGAGTCCGTCGAAATCGAACATCCGGTCACGCATCGCATCCGTGGTGCCGTCGCGATGCAGCGTCCGGTAGAAATCCTGCGCTGTACGCGCCAGAGCGCGCACAATCGCCCCGGGAAAAATCACCAATGAAAAGCCCATGGCTTCCAGCTTGGTCGCGGGCAGGATCGGGGTCTGCCCGCCTTCCACCATATTGGCCAGCAATGGCAGCGTGCCGCCCAGCGCCTGGCTCAAGCGCGCCAGATCGGCCTCGCTTTTGGGTGCTTCGACAAACAGCACATCCGCCCCCGCTTCCTTGTAAAGCAGTGCGCGTTCGATGGCGGCGTCAAAGCCTTCGACGGCCACCGCATCGGTGCGCGCCACGATCAGGGTTTCGGAGGAATGGCGGCTATCGACTGCCGCCTTGATCTTGCCGACCATTTCGGTGGCGCCGATCAGGCTTTTATCGGCCAGATGGCCGCAGCGTTTGGGGAAAGTCTGGTCTTCGAGCTGCAAGGCATTGGCCCCCGCCCGCTCGAACAGGCGAACAGTGCGCTCGACATTGAGCGCATTGCCGAAGCCGGTATCGGCATCGACAATGAGGGCGGTCGGCACCCGCTCGCGGATCAGTGACAGCGTATCGGCCACTTCCGAGACCGAGACAAGCCCGATATCGGGTCGTCCGAGCTTGGTATAGGCAATGCCCGCGCCGGTCAGGTAGAGGGCCTCAAACCCCGCCGCAGAGGCAATGGCCGCCGTCAAAGCATCGGTGACACCGGGGGCGATAACGATTTTGTTCTGCTGGAGACGCTGACGCAAGCTCATCACGGACACTTCCTGACAGTTGGCACTTCAAGTCTGAACGATCACACATCTTGCTTTAACATCTTGACGGGTCGACGCAAATCTTCTCAAACATCTTATCCAAGACTGATCCACCGACCTGTCCACTCGAAACGCCCTTTTCGCAAAACTTCTCCGATTGGATGCCCCATGACCGAGCGCGCCGGATCTCTTTCCTCACGCCCCAAAACCCTGATCGACAAAATCTGGGATGCGCATGTGATTGTCGATCGCGAGGACGGCCAATCGCTGCTGTGGGTCGACCGGCATTTGCTGCATGAAGGCTCGTTCCATGCGTTCGACCAGCTCGCCAAACGGCAGGCGCGGCTGCACCGTCCCGATCTGACCTTCGGCATCGCCGATCACTATGTACCGACCCGCAACCGCGATACGCTGGCGCCCGAAATCAAGCGGATGGTCGACCAGCTGACCGACAATTGTGCCAGGCACGATGTCACCCTGTTCGGATTGGATGATCCGAGGCAGGGCATTGTGCACGTCACCATTCCGGCGCAGGGCCTGACGCTGCCGGGCAATATTATGGTGTGCGGCGACAGCCACACCTCCACCCATGGTGCCTTCGGGGCCTATGCCTTCGGCATCGGCGCATCCGAAGTCGCCCATGTGATGATGACGCAGACCATCTGGCAAAAGCGTCCCAAGGCCATGCGCGTCACCGTCGACGGGCCTCTGCCCGATGGCACCAGCGCCAAGGACATCGCCCTGCATCTGATTGCCAGTATCGGGGCGGACGGCGCGCAGGGCCATGCCATCGAATATGCCGGATCGACCATCCGCGCTTTGTCGATGGAAGGACGGTTGACGCTGTGCAATCTATCCATCGAGGCCGGTGCAAGGCTCGGCCTGATCGCCCCCGATGACACGACCTTCGCCTGTTTGCGCGGCAAGCCCTTTGCCCCCAAGGGTGACGCCTTCGAGGCGGCGGTGCAGGCATGGCGCAGTCTGCGGTCCGATCCGCAAGCCGTGTTCGACCGCGAGGTCACGATCGATGCCAGTGCTATGGCACCGACCCTGACATGGGGCACCACGCCCGAACAGGCTCTGCCGATCAGTGCCAGCACGCCGGACCCCGCAACAATACAGGATGCCGCCCGCGCCCGCACAATCAGCGATGCGCTCGATTATATGGGCCTCAAGCCCAACCAGCGGCTCGACAGCATCGCCATCGACCGCGTGTTCATCGGCTCGTGCACCAATAGCCGGATCGAGGATTTGCGCTCGGCCGCCGCCGTTCTGGAGGGCAAGCGCGCCACAGTGCCGGGGCTGGTATCGCCCGGCTCGGCGGCCGTCAAGCAACAGGCGGAAGCCGAAGGGCTCGACCGGATTTTCACCGCTGCCGGATTGGAATGGGTCGAAGCGGGCTGCTCGATGTGTGTCGGCATGAATGGCGATCTGGTGCCCGCCGGAGAACGCTGCGCCTCGACCACCAACCGCAATTTCAAGGGCCGTCAGGGCCCCGGCTCGCGCACCCATCTGATGTCGCCTGCAATGGTGGCCGCCGCCGCCCTGACCGGCCATCTCACCGATGTGCGGACCCTCGCAAAAGGATCACACCGATGACCCCGTTGATTGTGCTGGACGCCAAAGCCTGCCCGCTGCCGCTCGACAATGTCGACACCGATCAGCTGATCCCCGCCCGTTTCATGAAGCGGCCGCGCAGTGACGGTTACGGGCAATTCCTGCTGCATGATCTCAGGCAGGACGCCGCCGGTCCCGCCCGCTTGCTGGATCAAGATGCGTTCAAGGGCTGCGAAATTTTGATTGCCGGACGCAATTTCGGCTGTGGCTCGTCACGCGAGGCGGCGGTCTATGCGCTGGCGGATTTCGGTTTCCGCTGCGTGATCGCCTCCGGCTTCGGCGATATTTTCGCCTCCAACGCTGTCAAGAACGGTGTGCTGCCCGCCCTCGTCAGCGCGGAGCAAGCCGAAGCCCTGCTGGCCGATGACAGCATCCGTCAAGGCGCGCCGATCC
>Ga0214921_10004433_pt1 | contig 20667 bp, 20 predicted proteins | sample LL1505_MetaG_FD_177992 | JGI IMG/M metagenome (GOLD analysis project Ga0214921, IMG submission 177992) | Freshwater microbial communities from Lake Lanier, Atlanta, Georgia, United States - LL-1505 | ecosystem: Environmental > Aquatic > Freshwater > Lake | place: USA: Georgia | collected...
CTCCTCATCTTTTTCTGTCCAGGCACGGAAGGGCGGGGAAAAGGTCCCAACAATATTTACCTCAGGCTGCGCCTGCCGCACCGCAGCCGACAAAGCCTGAAGACAACTTTCCGTTCCGCCAAAAAAGAAGTGCTTCCACGGCTTGGGCAGCCCCTTCAGCGCCTCCAGCATGAAGTAGGGGCCGTACACCCGATCCTTTAGATCCGCTCCTTTTCGTCGCATCGCCCAGATCAGGGGCATTCCGTCGGGGAGAAGCAGATCAAACTCAGCCAGAACCCTGCCGTAATCAGGCCGATGCCGGGCCAACGACACCAAGTGAGTATTGCAGGCCGCGACCATTCCTGGCTTTCTCCGTTGGGCCAACTCTTCCAACAATTTTACTCCGCCCGCGTAATCGGTTGCCTGTAACCCCATTCCCAACACCTCCACTCGCTTGCTCTCCATCGCCATGATTCTATTTTGCCTCGCCTCGTGCCTTTGAGCCAGCTTCAACCCTTAGGAACTCCTCCGCGAAGCGGGTTAGGCGCGCAGTAGGGCAACCCGCCCGCCTCGGGCGCCCTTACGAATCACTAAATCGCCGCCCCTATCCAAATAAATGAAATAGTAAAACTCATCATTTATCGGCGTATCACGACCCCCACAAACATGTTGCCTAAAAAACCCATAACCGTATCGAGAAAACCGTAGCTGGCACGGATAGCTAAAAGCTTTGTAGAGCTTGTTGGAATCCAGCGAAATAGCCTGAGCATTGCCAGTGAATGATCCCAAAAGCGTAATGTATAAGTTTGAAATTCAGCGCCCACCAGAAAGCTCGATACCACCTGAATAAAAAATCCCCGATTCCAACGAAATACGAAGTTTGAGTCCCTGCCCTCATTTTCAATTTTTGTTCCAAATAATTCCGCCACAATTCCCTTGTGAGGCTCAATGACAATTACTGCCCGGCTCGCTACGCGCAGCATTTCTGTGATTCCGAGAGCCGGGTTTTTGAGGTGGTGAATCCCGTCTTGCACCAGGACAATCTCGAAGGATCCATTCTCAAATGGCAACCGTTCGGCATCGCAAACTACTCCCCGAAGATTAGGATCCCGATCCTCCATAATTTTGATCAAAGCTGGGTCAAGCTCTGAAACAGTCACATCTTGAAAACCCCGCTTTCTCAGTAAAGTGCCTTCCCCTCCGACCCCTCCACAAACCACCAGTGCTTTTCCCCAACTTTCGGCCTTTGAATTTGTCAGCTGCAAAAGCCTCGACAAAGCCAAATTTAGACGCCGATCGCGCAAATACCGTGTCAGGGGATCTGTCGTATCGTGAAACTTCCATCGTTCGCACGAATCGAAGTGGCCCGTGGGTTTGTTGGCGGTATCCATATATTTATCTTACGCGATCCGGGCGCAACGTCACGTCGCCGAGTTGCTCGCGGGAGCGGGCTAGGGAGCGTAAAATTTCAACACTTTGTGACAACATATAGCGAGTTTTCAGCACCCATCGTGTGATCCCTTTGCTCCTTGCAATCATCCCAGGAGGCCAAGAAATCTGCCGTTTCCAGAATCCTCTTTGGAAAAAACCCCAACCTTCCGAAAGGCTAACCCGCGGAGCCAAGATGATTCCCCCTCCCCCCTCTTGGTTGCTAACAAAAGAGATGTTGCCGTAGGCCTCTGCTTCCGAAAATGAGGGATGCTTGAGAAATTGGCAAAAGTTCTTCCAATTAACTTCATTGCTCGGGACAATATTTTGGATTCCTCCTGGCTGAAGAAGGATCTCTCCTGCCAGCGCTATGATGGCCTGGTGTTGAAGATCAGCCCAATGCTCAGGACCTTGCTCGTCATCTCGCGCGTTCCTCACAGATTTCCATACCCCTTTTTCCTCTCGGTATCCCATCACGCTTCCCTCTTGGGATCCCGCTAGGATTTCGAGTAAGGTGATGGAGTTCGCTTGGTCTATCCCACGTAGCAGCGGAAACCCTATATACGCTCGTGCCCTTCCGTCCTGCTGGATTCGCGGCCGTGATCTAAGATCCAGATAGAATCCCATGATGGGGACGTTTTCAGGAACCAATTCCTGCACGTACTCCTGCAAGTTCCCAAACCATCCTAGATCCACCAATCCGTACCGGCCCTTCCCTAAACCCTCCTGCCGCAGATAAGCCGACGCCCGAGCACAGCTTTCCCTGCCAGCAGCCTGAAGGCGATCCCGCAACAGACCAGAACGGAGGAACAATTTTAGCTCGATAAGACAACTATCGGAAAGCGCTTCATTTTTTTCGGGCTGCTTCGCCCACGGCAGGACTGGAATCTCCTCGGCTGCTAGGTCGCACCGCTGAGCAAACTTAGTTAAAGTCATGCTTGTTCCAGGTTTGGTCAACCATTCAATATCCTCATCTGTCAGCCGCGCTACCCGTACCCCCGACCAAGCTTGGCGTGAGCCGTGCAAATACCGGCTTTCAGGCGAGTTAGGGCGACCCATAAAAATACTGTCAAAGATCTTTTTGAAAATTAAACCATCTCGAGAAATGAAATAGAGTCGCTCAATCCCTAGTTCCTTGGACTGCTGCTCCAACCAAAGGACGTAGGAAATGAATAGCGGACCAGCCACCCCGCAGGCCGTTTCCCAGACCGCCTGTCCTCTGCTGGCCAATTCTCCGGGGAACTGAAGCCGAGTGGCTCGAATAGCATCTGCCACTCCCTCTCCTCCGTTTCGCGCCCATTCCTGCTCATACCGGGTAAATTCGGTTGCCCGAAAGTGGGCCGTGCGAATGCCCAATCGCCGAGGAGCAAGCACGTCAGAGCGAAGGTTGTCTCCAATGTGCTGAACTTGGTCTGGGAGGAGAGACATCTCCTGGCAAATCTTTCGAAACAGGCCCCCGTGCTTGGCCATTCCGTGCTCGTGCGAGACATAAAGACGGTCTCCCGCCAGCCAAAGCCCATGTTTTTCGAGGAGTTGACGGATGAACTCGCCCGACAAATACATGTCGGAAACAAAAATAACCTGCTGCCCCCTTTGCCGGGCGGATGTCAAAAGACGCCTCCCTTCGGTCACGGGGAAACAAAGCTTCTCTTCCAGATCCGTCTCGTCTTGGGGGCTTGGAGTAGAGGAGCCAAGCTGGGTGTAAATTTCATCCAAGGAATAAAGGTCCGGGCCCTTCGAATGGGCCAAGGCGTGCTCCGCCTCGATTCTGCGCCGGCTCCACTGCGCTGCGGCCTCGCCTTGTCCCGCAAGCAAAGCAAGCCTCCGGCCTGGCTCTGAGATTCGGCGAAAAAGGAGGGTTCCAAAAACGTCGAATGAGGCTACCCGCGACTCGGGAACACCGCAGGTTTTCATCTTTGTTTTGGCAAATTCATCCACTTAGTTTAAAGCATCCTGGTGGACTACACGAGGCACTATCTTAAATGGCATCAGGACTCGCCGAAGCATCGTGCCGCCATGTCATCGCACCATCAGCGCATACTCAAGCCGCATTTGCCCTTAAACCCGGACTCTGCGGTGTTGGACGTAGGTTGCGGAATGGGGTTTGCGTTGGAGTCTCTTCGTCAACTCGGGTATCGCCACCTGGAGGGATTCGACACGGACAATAATCAGGTAGCCTTGGCGCAGAAGGGCGGTCTTCCAGTGGTTTGGGCTGAGAATCCGCTATCTTTTTTGGCGGAACGCGCTGGGAGCAAGGATCTAATCCTTTGCCTAGATGTCCTCGAGCATGTGCCCAAAACGGGCCAATTAGCTTTTGCCTCCGCTATACGACAAGCCTTAAAACCCGGCGGCAGGCTAATCTTGACCGTGCCAAACGCTAGCGCTGCTTTGGCTTCCCGTTGGCGATACATTGACTGGACCCATGAAACAAGTTTCACGGAACACAGCATTGATTTTTTGTTGTTCAACTCCGGCTTTTCCAAAATCTCGGTATTCGCTTCAGAGTTCGGCGTGCGACCCAATTGGATTTTTCTTCCAAGAAAGTCCACCCTTTTATGGGCATTATTTCAATTTTATCGTCTTTGGCGGCGGGGTGAAATGATTGCCGAGCTCGGCCCTGAACAAGGCCGAGCGATTCCGTTGTCCCTTAACCTATTGGTGGTGGCTGACCGGAACTAGTTTTTTGGCGTCAAAGACCTGAAAACGCCCTTTAAGGCCAACACTTGCAATTGCCCGGCCTCCCGTAACGGGGGCAGCACCAGAGAAAACAACGTCGTTGAAATGAAAGTGGTCGCCACCATCGCCAAAGCCATGCCTAAGGGGCCAGCCCACGTGGCCATCCACCAGCAAAGGGGAATCTGAATGGGAACAAGGCAAAGGATGACGATGAGATGATGCTCGTTTTGACCTCGAATCAGAAAATCCATGGCTCGTATGTTCCCGATTAGAAAGGATGGAAAAGTAAAGGCGTAGGCCATAAAAATCGGGATCGACGCCCGAAAAGAATCCCCAAAGAGGATGGGTATCACCAAGGGGGCTAGGAGACTCAAGAAACAACTGGCGAGGAATCCCCAACGGTAGGTCAGCGTATAAAGCCGGACCATCTTTCCTTGATACTCGTCTATGGCTAAATGTTGCCAGCGGGCAAGGTCTGGCAAAAGGACCGCGAGAAGTGAGGGGATTAAAATGTTGCCCATCTCAAAAAGACGCACCACGACAAGATAATATCCTACCTCGGGTCCCGGCCGACATGCTTGCAAAATAAACTGGTCTAGGCGAAGGGCTAGGCCAACCACAACAGCAACCGCTACCAAAGGGAGGGACTGAGTAAGAAAGCTACGCCAAGAGCATGGTTCCTCGTTCTGCTGAGCCCTGAACATTGTTCGCCCCTTCCAAAGCATTAAAGAGCCAATGATCAACCCCTCACCAACCGTGATCCAAGCAAAGCCCTCCATTCTGGCCCCGTAAAAGACCAGAACCAGCCGGGCTGCTAAACCCATTGCCGAAACTACCATACGAATCAAGGCGGTCTGATCGAATTGGCTGCGTCCAAAAAAAACAGCCTCTATAGCATCAGGAACAAGAGCAAGGGGTAGAAGTGCTAGGATTGAGTAAAGGCTCATATGGCCAAACCAAACCGAGGAAATGAGGATGATACCCATCGCTGGGAGGGAGCCTAGGAAACGAAAAAGCAGCCCAATTTGGACCTGCTTAGGGATCTGCGCAGGATTCACCGCCGTATTTTTAGTAATCACCTCGAGAGATCCTATCTGCAGTAGGCAACACGCCCAGGTCGCCACCATGTTGGCAAACGCGAAAACCCCAAAGTTTTCGGGACCTAAGTGGCGAGTCACCACCGCTCCTCCAATGATCCCTGTAACGAGTCGAAAAATCCTGGGTGCGACATGCAAAAGGAATGATTTAAGCCCTTCGCTTTTGCTGGCAGCCTCAATCTTCTTCAAGGCAACTGAAAATAGTCGCATCAGAAAAGTGTTGTTTTCTCTTTTTTAAAAAGTCTTTTCAGACTTTTATTTTAGTAGGCTGGATTGCTTTTCATACAAGAATATCCAAAACTATCTACAGTGACGAGAGAAGACATTCTCAAGATTTTGATCCAAACGGGCCTTTTCCTGGGGGCGGTGTTGCTCGGAATTTTTATTGCACCTAGCCAGCCTTTCTTGGTTCTAGGCCTTTGTTTGGGAACATTTGTTTTTGTCTTTTTAGGAAAGCTCGGGCGCCGCATGTGGATTCTTTTCCCTATAACAGCTGGATTTACCGGAAGCATTAACGTAATTCCGGGCGGCCTAAGCCCTTTCCAGGTCGTTAGCATTCTCTTATTCATGATGTGCCTTTATTTTTTGGCAAACGACCCAAAGTTCAGAATTCGTACTGGACCTTGGTGGATATTTTGGCCATTGGGAGCTCTTAATCTTATATTACTTTATAACTGGGTCAAGGGCAGAGACTTAGGCATGAATATGTTTGGCTCCCGTATGGTAAACGGCAAGGCTTATATCGAGTGCATCGTCCCCTTTGTCGGCTATGTAGCAGCAATTTCTATCCGTAAACCAGATTCATTTCACGATAGGATGCTTCCGCTCTATGTTTTATTCGGTTATTTCGCAGACACACTATTTTATGCCATTAGCACGATTTTCCCCATGGTTTCTCCAATTCTGTATCGTTATTATAGTAGCGTGAATCTTGAGGCCTTTGAGGCAGTGGGCGTTAGCCAAACGGCCGCGATCTCCCAAGACTACGTTCTTCGCTTCGGGGCGAGTGGGGTCTTAGCTTATGTTGGCCTTACTGCTTTGCAGGTTTACCTCCCCTACTACCGCTGGCTCGCTTTCCCTGGCGTACTCGTAGGACCATTTTTTCTTCTTATTTCATTCTTCTTATCGCTGATTTCAGGATTCCGGAACACTATTGCCAAGTTTTTTCTCATTGGCCTAATTGGCTTGTGGCAATCTTTTAGGGCTTACAGCTTTTTTTTAATATTACCTGCATTGGCCATCTTTGGGCTTTTTCTTTGGTCTCATGGCAAGCTTTTCGAGCTACCACGATCAGTCCAACGGTCTTTAACCTGGCTACCAGGGGACTGGGATCCGAGCGTTAAAAACGCCACCGAAGGCTCTTCTAAATTCCGAGTAAACCTACGTAGAGTCTACATGTCTGAGTTTTTCAGAAGCACCAACCTACTTGGCGAGGGCTACCTTTACCGGCGGGAAGATTTATTGTTAAGCCAAGAAAATTTTTGGCGGAGGTCTGGTTTCACCAAAGAGATGGACGAGGATGAAAGCATTCGTGGCTTCATTATTCGCCGATCTCATCACGAGGGCATTTTGAACGTTCATCACATCACTGGACATTTAGGCACCTTCGTTTGGGCTGTTTTCAGTCTGCTTGTTTTAATAAAATGCCTGCCTTTTATTCTCTTTCAACAGGTCAACCCCAGAACCTCAACCTCTCATTTTGGAGCCATGTTAATGCTAATAGCGATTATTGGTTTTTGGTTCCTATTCGGATCGCTGAGAGCTGTCATAACAGAAATTGCAGCGTTTGCCTTCTGTTTCACCATAGGGTCCCAAAGGCCCGTTCCTGATACGGGGGCTCTTTCTTAGCCAATGCCTCGCTTATTTAGTGAGGTGCCACAAACTCGATCTAAAGATCTAGAACGTAAAGGGCGTCAAACTGTAGGGATTGTGCCGGCTTAATTTCCATGGGCTGGTGAACGGTAGCCGGTCCTATCCATCGGTATCCTTGCTCAGAAAGGAATTCATCAATTTCCTTAAATCCGGCTCCGTTCTCGTAAAAACAAATCGTGCTGGTTTCCAGAAGAATCCATTTAAAAAAGGTGCTTAGCCGATGGCATCCCCTTAGAACGGCAAGTTCAGACCCCTGCACATCCAACTTAAGAAGAGAGGGGCCAGATAAGGATTGCCCAGTCAAAATGGTATCAAGGGTCTGAACGGAAACGGGAATTGTCCGTTCTTCGCGGATTTCGGGATAGATTTCTTGGTGTAGTTGCCCGAGGGGAAGAAGCGAAGAAGAAACCGTTTGAGACATAACCCGAAAATGCGCTTCCCCTGTGGATTCCCCCAAAGCGACGCAAATAGCTTGAAATTCTGTTCCAGCTGGAAGGGTCAATCTGCTTAGTTTTCTGCAAATTTCAGGAATTGGTTCAAGGCTGATCAGTTTTTCGGGATGTAGCATATGGGCGGCGGCCAAGGCAAATTGGCCTATATTGGCTCCTACATCGACGACCGTCCGGGGCCGTACGCCCATGGCTCTTAATGTGCGGCACATTTGCCAGTCGCCTTGGTTGAACGCGGGGGTGCGCAACTTTGCTGCCAATCCCCCCGGAAGAAGTAAAATTTGGATCAGCCGAGATAGTTTGACCAAAAGAAAATTCATCAGTTTCAACCTAATCTTGAGCTCCCTATTGTCAGGTCATTTTTTCTGGCCACCTCAGCTTTACGGTCTGATCCCATTGGCAAAGACCGCTTTTCAGTGTAATTTTTTATATTATGCACATTGGCATTGCTGGGCCGTCATCGTGGAATGCCCTTAGACCTTGGCTACCTGAGGGCAAGGATCTTCCTGCCATTTTCTCTTTCCCCTTGATTGGCCACTTAGCTGCTGCCTTAAAAAGGCGCGGACATGCCATCACAGTCTTCACCACCAGCACAACCCTAAGCACTCCAGTCGAGATTGCCGGTGATAACCTAAGGGTTTTCATCGCCCCTATGAGGCCCAAAAAGAGTGCATATGACTTTTACCGGAAAGAGCGAAATTTTCTTGTAAAGGCAATGCGTTCATCGGGTTGTGAAATTTTACACTCTCACTGGTGTTATGAGTTTGCCGCTGCCGCTCTAGATTCAGGTCTGCCTACAATCGTGACTGCCCACGATAATCCCAACGAAGAACACCACTTTACCCGCTGGACCCGAGCCTATCCCTATTGGTGGTTTCGCTGCTTTTTTGGCCGCCAGACGATTCGTCGGTCTCCTTTTTTAACGGCAGTCTCCCCTTACGTCGCGAACAACCTACGCCGAATTGCAGGGATTGCAGCTCGAATTCGTGTGATTCCGAACGGAGTGGCACCCGAGCTTTTCAGCCGCGGGGAAAAACGCCTTGCTGTATTGCCGCGCACCGAAAATATGACGTTGGCCTCTGTTCTCGAAGGTTTTGGAACTAGGAAAAACGCGCGGACGGCTTTGCGGGCTTTCGCTAAATTCCTAGAACGTCATCCTCGAAGCCGGTATATTATGTTCGGAGGCGACTATCAGGAGGGAGGGCCTGCACACGTCTGGGCTCGGGGCCAGGGCTTGGACGCTGGGGTAGAATTTCGAGGACATACACCACAGGAAATTTTACATCCTTTTTTAGCCGAACAAGCCGACATTCTTGTTCACCCTGCCTTGTTGGAGTCACATCCTCTTGCTATCACGGAGGCAATGGCATTGGGGGTACCAGTACTCGGTGGTCGCTTCAGTGGTGGAGTGCCGTGGACTTTAGATCAGGGTCAGGCCGGCACACTGACCGACGTTCGGAATTCGAATGCGATTGCCGCATCCCTCGAAGATTTGGTATCTAACCCGAGACAGCGTTCCGATCTGGCCCGAGCCGGATGGGAGCGGGCCAATTCCTTGTTTCGCGAAGAGACCATGGTGCAAGCCTACCTTGATGCCTACATGCGTACCGTCCACAATTCAGAAGGCTTTTAATTCTTTTTATCTACTTCAATCGGGCTTTCCATCAAATAACTGCTGCGGTGCCCCCCCCCGCTTTCTCATTAGTATGGAGTACTTTGCTCCTTCAGCTAACAACCACCCTAGAACGCTAGGCTGTGCATGAATATTTAGATCTTCTGGAAAAGCTTCTTGATTATCTTTCCATTCAACATTTGAAAACTCCCATTCCTGCCCAAACTTTGCTTTGCCTTGCCAATGATTATTCAGGCGAGAGTCCTTATTCTTCCAGCCAATAATGTTCGACATTACCATCACGTTGCCCGAAACCGCAGGATATTGGCTCCAAACCGAAATCCCGACGTTAGAATATTTGGTAACGTCCCCTCTTACAACGTTTTCGACAATCACAATTTGATCGCCGCCTGCCACACCAATTCCAACTTGGCCTGGGCTATCAAGTCGGTTTTGCCTGATTAGCTGAAAGGCCCCACCACCATCTCCCACCATAATGCCTGAGCCTGATAAGCTTTGATTCTGGTTGCCTTTGATAGGGTCTCCTAAAATTAAATTATTCTCAACTCGAATTGGATAGTCCTTGGTCCCAAAAGATTTAAAGAGGTTGATGCAATCCTGCGGTGCACTAATTTCTGACTCGTTTAATATGTAATTTTCTAATATAAGATTTCTAGTTCCAGTTACTCGGGCAAACTGAACTGCTTGACCTCTGGGGTAAGGGCCTAAAATATTAAAGATCGCATTTTTCTTAAATGTCACGTCCTCGCTGTCTGCGGCATATAGGCCCGTAGAAACGAATTCAAAAAGACAATCCTCAACAAACAACCCCTGAACTTGATAAGTTTCCACCCCGATCTGGGGCACGACTCCGCTTGATCCGGGTTCAAAAAGGTCGACGAAGGCACAATTTTCTATACTGACATTTTTACTCCCGGATATCTGGATAGCTGCCCCAATCCCCACAAATGCACAGTTTTTTACTGAAATATTCTCACAGTTGCGAATTTGTATTGCTGCCTGACCAGGTTGTAGGCGGCGACGAAAAATCAACTTCTCAACGAGCACGTCTTTTTTGCCTGTAATTAACAAGGAAGCCCCTAAAGCATATTCGCTCATAGATTCTTGCGCTTGTGCCGCTTGTTGTCCGGCAATCAAACAATTCAGGAGCAACCATATTGCGAGGATCCTTTTCTTAAGAATACTGATAGTTGGTATACACCTCATATGCGGTATATAATACATTTTGATATTATGAAAGGAATACCCGAGGTTTGGTTAATTCGCATCCTCACTCTAGCTTATCGCTTTGCTTTCTCTTTCAAAATTTCGAAAGAACTACAAAGTTACACCTCTATCCACCGTGTAGATTCTTCCCCAAATCTTTATTGGGATTCTCGAATCATGTTTTCTTCTCTCAAATCAATCTTGCCTTATTTTCAAAAAGTTCTTGCTATGCTTATTTTTCTCGATCGCGTCCACCCAAGCTATGCCAATGTGCATAGATGAGCATATCCATGAGAACCAACTCCCTTACCGTTGCCGTCCTTATGACCTGCCATAATCGCGTTCTCAAGACCTGCAATTGTCTTCAAGCCCTTTTTACCCAAAAGCTCGATTCGAATGTTTTACTGAAGGTTTTTCTTGTTGATGATGCTTCTTCAGACGGCACTTCACAGCAGGTTCAACACAAGTTTCCCCAAGTACATATAATTCAGGGGAGCGGTAATCTTTTCTGGTGTGGCGGCATGCGACTCGCATGGAGTCTTGCCGCAAAGAGTGACCCTGATTTCTACCTACTCCTGAATGACGATACCCATCTGCTGCCAAATGCCCTTCCATCCCTCCTTGCCTTGGTTCCCTCCCCCTCAACGAAAGCAATCGCGGTAGGAGCGATATCCGACCCAGAAACAGGAAAAAAGAATTACGGAGTTGTTTCCAGTAGCAAAGCAACTTCGCCTGATAGGATTAACACCTTTAACTGCAACTGTGTTCTCATTCCTCGTTCTGTTTATCAAGACCTCGGATCTTTCCACTCCGCCTATACCCATGGCATGGGCGACCATGATTATGGTTACGCTGCCGGTCGGAAGGGTATTCCTATTTTCGAAACAAAACATTTTATTGGAACATGCCCCTTGGATCACACTGAGAAAACATGGAGAGATCGCTCTTTGTCAGTTTCGACTCGTCTCCGTCTCTTGAACTCCCCCAAAGGGCTGCCTTTCCGAGAGTGGTTTGTTTTTTGCAAAAGGAATTATGGGGTCCGCTGGCCGATCAAGTTTCTTGGGCCAACGATTCGAATCTTTTTAGGGTTTTGATTCTATGACTTCTCTAAGCCGCTCTGTCCTGATTATTCAAGAGCACCTTCCGCACTATCGAGTCCCGTTCTTTGAGCAGCTCCACAAAGATTTATCTGCAAACGGGGTTTCTCTCCAGCTCATTTTCTCGCCAAAGACCCGTGAGTCTCTCCTTCCTGGTTATCTGCCTTGGGCACTCCCTGCTCCCATTGTCTGGTTTGGTCCCTTGGGTTGGCAGAATGTTTTCCCTCACCTGAAGGGGGTCTCGCTGGTGATTGCCCCCCAAGAGACTAAATATGCTGTGTTACCTCTTTTGATGATTTTGAGAAAATGGGGTGGATGGAAGTTCGCTTTTTGGGGTCATGGAAAAAACTTTCAAGCCATTCATCCAAACTCTTTTTCAGAGAGATGGAAAAGATTTCTCTCTCGCCGAGCAGATTGGTGGTTTGCCTACAACGACTTAAGCGCCCGTGTTGTTCGGGATTTGGGTTTCCCTGCCAACAAAATTACGTCTGTGATGAATTCGATTGATACTTCTGCCTTGATCCAAGCGCGAAATGCCGTAACTCCGGCCCAACAAAGCGACTTGCGCGAAGAGCTGGGCTTCTTTTCAAAAAATATCGCCATCTATACAGGAGGCCTCTATTCACAAAAGCGAATCTCTTTCCTTCTTCAAGCGTGCAGGATCATTCGAAAAAAGATTCCAGACTTCGAAATGATCGTAATCGGACGCGGTCCAGACGAAGCCCTAGTCGTTGAGACAGCAAAAAGGGAGCCGTGGCTACGTTACCTGGGCGCCAAAGGTGATGCTGAAAAAGCTCCATACTGGTCGCTGGCGAGCGTTTGTCTTATGCCGGGTCTTGTTGGATTGGCTGCTTTAGACTCCTTGGCATTTGGAGTCCCTATGGTTACCACCGCGTGCCCCTACCACAGCCCTGAAATTGACTATTTGAGTCATGGGAAGACGGGATGGATCTGTGATTCTTGGCAAGACCCCATTCAGTACGCCGACGCAATCGCAGATCTTTTGCGCGACTCAAGCCGATTAACTTCTATGCAGTTGGCCTGCAGGACAGAAGCCGGTCACTATTCTATCGAGAAAATGAGTTCTCTATTTTGCAAAGGGATTATGGATTGCATAGGGAGCTAGAGCCATAAATAAGTGCCCCCGTTGCTTCAGCTCATCCCAGCGCAATCTCATGTCCATCTTTCTGAAAAAATCATTTACCGTAAAGTTTTTAGGCCCTACGAATAAAAGCAAACTCTTCGCCACGTGGAGAAACATCGGCTATCTCATAGCCGTTTTCTGTAAGAAGGCGGATCATGTTCTGGGTCTTTTTGATCCCCACTCCTTTCATCCTATGATGAAATTCAACGAGCAACTGCTTGGGGTAAATGTGGTCACAAAGAAAATTCTCTAATCCTAAATACTCGCCTCCCTCTATATCCATTTTCAGAAGATCAATGCTTGAATGCCCTAGTTTTTCCATAATTGTCTTAAGAGTATAGACGGGAAGGTTTTGGCCTTTGCCTGGGTAAGAGAAAACTGCGCTTGGGGAGTAGTAGCCTCGAATGTCCGGTTTTCGAAAGGATAATGTTCCATCGAAGTTCCCCAATCCGTAAGGATAGAAAGAAAGTTGTTTATTACTCGTTTGCGTTTTTATCCAATCCGCAGATTCTGTAGATGGATCAAAAGCATGAACCTTGCAACCCCTCAAGGCAATAAGCTCTAAATCAAATGAAATATCCTTCCCGACGCCGAATGAGTAAACGTTCGAGCTGGGATCGATCTTGTCTGCCCTACATACCCAGCCCCCATAAAGTGAGCCAAGGCGTATAAATCCTTCCGCTTCTGCGTTCTTTTTCGGAAGGGTAAAGAAATCCTTTCCCTGAAGCGCATAGAAGTACCTTTTTAATCTCCCCGCAAAGCGAAGAAGATGCCTGTTTTCATTCACAGTCTTTTGTCTTTATCTTTTAATTGTATTTCTTCAGGTTGACCAATTCAAACATTGCGATTGTAGAAAGCAAATTGGGTGAGAGTGAGACGACTCCAGGTATCGCAAGTCTTCCAAAATAGGCGCTCTTTTTTATTTCCAGTCCTGCCTTTTTTACAAGTTCCTTAAAGTCCGCAATCGAAAGTTGGTGAATATGGCCCGTATTCCACCAAGTATGACCAAACAGCATGGCTTTAGGCATCCTACCAAAGAGAAGGAGTTCAAGGCGGTTGCGTATATTTGCAAAATTAGGAAATGAGACGATCTGTCTTGTCGCTACACGACTCATTTCCGACAAAAGTTTCTCTGGGTACATCACCATCTGTAAGGTGACATTACAGACTGCATAATCGAATGCGTCATCGACCCACGGTAATCCTTCATCGATCCTGCCTTGTTGCACCTCCAACCCCTTGGATTTACACACTTCAACTCCAGAAAGACTAATTTCAATGCCCTCCACCGTTACTTTTTTCTTCTCCACTAATAACTTCAACAACGAACCTTCCCCACAACCGAGATCCACGACCCTGGATCCCTCTGGGATCCAGTCAACAATCTCTGAAAACTCCTCACGATGTGCCGACCGGTTGGCTTTATACTCGTACTTCCGATTGTCTCCCATGCGGTTAAGCCCTGAAGCCATTTATGGCACGACAAACCTGCTGGATGTCCTCGGGCGTATGAAAAATTGAGATCGGCAAACTTAGCTCAGTCTCGTGTATCAAGTCCGCGACGGGAAATGGCCCACCCGTTAATTTGCCTGTCATTGCCTTTTGTCTTGCTGGGGCCACGGGATAATGAATCTCTGTTTTAACGCCCTCCCGTAGTAAGTGCTCTCGGAGGGCATCCCGTTGGGGATGGCGGACCGCAAAGATGTGGAAGATATCGTGAAAGGCCGCATCTCGATCAGGCAAAACTAGATCTGCTAGCAATAGCTCCTCAAAATAAATATCTGCCAAACTTCGTTTTTTTTGATTTAAATCATCAAGGCGCAACAACTTTACCCGAAGAATCGCGGCTTGCACTTCGTCGAGGCGTGAGTTGACCCCCAAAAGATCGTTGTGGTATTTCTTTTTCGATCCGTAATTTCGTAACGTGCGAATTTCATCCGCTAGATCCTCTCGATTCGTGACCACTGCCCCGGCGTCACCTAGGGCTCCCAAGTTCTTTGTGGGGTAAAAGCTGAAAGCCCCTGCATCCCCCCAGAGCCCAGCTTTTTTGCCGCTCTGCATCGCACCATGCGCTTGTGCGCAATCCTCTACTATCTTCAGGCCATATTTCTCAGCAACTCTTGTAAGCCCCTTCATATCACTGATCTTTCCGTATAGATGAACAGGTACAATGGCTCGGGTCTTCTTGGTCACAGCTTTTTCGGCTAAACTTGGATCCATATTGTAGGTTCGAAGATCGGGTTCCACGAGAATGGGCGTTAAGTTCGCTTCTAAGATCGATAGGATCGGCGCAATATAGGCGTTGGACGGCACTAAAACTTCGCTACCAGCGGGCAGGTGCAGGGCTCGCAAAGATAGGGTGATCGCATCCAGTCCCGAGGCAAGACCTACGCAATGCTTTGCCCCACACCATTCAGCAAACTCTTTCTCAAAGGCCGCCACCTCCTCCCCCAGCACAAACCAGCCCTTATGGAGTACTTTTTCAAACACTTTGCAAATATCATTTGCGTACGGCGCATTGCTCCTCCCTAGATTGTCGTATTCAATCATCTTTAGGGATATGCCTCGTCAATGTAGTCGTTGACATCATATGGCTCGGAAGCAAGGACAAGCAAAACGCAATCTTTGGTAAAAGCATCCATGGTGTGCCAATCTGCCGTCTCTAAAATTAACCCCTTTCGAGGACTGTCCAAATGGTAATTTTTCTTCTCATGACCATCGTTTACATGAATCACTGCTTTCCCAGAAACGGCCACAAGAAATTGGGTGTTTTTTTTATGCCGATGTCCTCCACGCAATCCCTTGGCATGGTGAATATAATATACCCTGCGGATTGGGAAATTGACTGCCGATTCTAAAACAGAAAGCTCTCCCCGCGCGTCGCCAAATGTTGGAATTTCAACTATTTTTGCCATCTGTCCTCCCTAATCAGCAAGAGCTTTGCTCATCGATATATAGTGGTTCTTAAAGTTATGGTTGAGAAGTGAATAAGTTTGGGCAGCTACTTTTTTAAATTGTTGGGGTGCGGCAATGGCCAACGGATTGGCATGTGGATATTCACGGGTGATCTCTTTGGCGATATCCAGCAATTCTTTAATGTAAGGCTGGTAGATGTTTTTCAGCACATTCTCATTAATATCATACCCCCCAGCAACGCGCTTAATCCGATTTTTTGTAAAAAACCGCATCTCGTGAAAGTGATAAAAGATTAGCGGTCCTTCTGTGCTGTCAGATCTGTCACTTACCAGCCATTGCCCCTCAGCTTCGGGCCTGAGGGAATAATTCTTGCAGTTCCAAGGGGCAAGACCAACTCCAGGTCCATCAAGCACTTTTACTCCTCGAAATCTTTCGGGCCAGTCATCCAGATATTTTTGATCTCCGAATTTTCCCGCCTCGGCTCGCGCAAAGCACCAATCAAGGCATTTGTCCCGCCACCAGCGTAATGCATTGAGTCCTTTCTCATTGTTCCGAATGGTTACATATTGAACGCAATAGACTCCGTGAATTCTGCTTTGATCATACTCAGCTGCATAGCTGTGCGGCGTAATTCCGATAGAGGCATCTCCCATTCTCGCTTCCAGTTTTTGCGCTGCGTCATAAAAATAAAGATCTGCATCGAGATAGGTACAGCAGGTCAGCCCTAATTTTGTTAGGGAATAGAGAAGCGCTGAAGATGTGCAGGTCCAGTAATACTCGGCACGAGTTCTCTGCCCCTTAACATGCAAAAGTTCGGAATCTTCAAAGTCGTTTTTTCGTATCACAACTAGGTCAGGATCCCTCATTTTTTCCAGATAATCAGCGCAAAAGTCATCCATCGCAAAGACGTGTAGGCGGAAGGGCCTCTTCTGGCGCTTTAGCGAGGCAAAGAGTGCTAGCCCCTTCGCGAGGAAACCAGTATCAAAGAGCGTACACGCATTAAAGATTTCTGACCCCTCGCGCGGAAGACTTCGTTTGTAATAAGTGGGATCAAGTGTTTTTTCCAGAGTTGTATTAAATGAACGCATCCAGATTTCCTTGTTGTTTCTCTCGAGCACTTTCGCATGGCCCTCAGCTCCAGCACGGATGATTAAATCGGGTTTAGTAATATATGTTGTTATCTGCCGGCTGAGATCTTCTGCCGATCCGGCCTCGGCTAATAATCCTCCGCGCCCATCACTTAGGACCTCTGCCATTGCGCCTATTCGGCTTCCAATAAAAGGTCTTCCGTTTTTCCAAGCCTCAAGAAAGGTAAGCGGGTAGGGCTCTTTCCAAATGGACGGCACTACAGAGAATGCTGTTTTTTGCCACAGTTCCAGTTGTTTGTGCCGAGGAACAAATCCCAGCCACTCAACGTTGGAAAGTTTAAGTTCACGGGCCAATCTTTGAAGTCGCGCAAAATCTGGCCCTGTACCCGCTATCCATAAGGGGCGACTCTTGTTCACCACGCAAGACCAGGCATGCAGGAGTTGATCCACCCCCTTTTCTGGTGAAAGACGACCGAGAAAAAGAATCGCTCCATTGGGATTGGCCGGTGGGCAAGTTGACTCAGCCCCATAATAATAAGGCACAACATCTATCCGGGATGCGGGCAATCCCATGCGGATATGGATATTCTTTTGGCTTTCACTGGGTGAAACCCATCTTCGCACTTGTGTAAATACGCCTTCATTTCTCATTTTCTGAAGGATAACCCCCATCCACCCGCTAATCGCCCGACTATTGCGCCAACAGCCAGTTTCAAAAGCAGGCCAAAAGTTTCCTTGAAGACATCTTTCGCATGTTTTTCCGTGATTCAAGAAATAGCCATTAGCACAACTCATCCTGTAATTATGGAGATAATGTACGATTGGAATCTTCGATTCTCGGGCGACAGAGAACACAGACGGAGAAAGCGCGGGAAAGACATTGTGGACAATCCATAAATCATAGTTGTTGCGAGCCTGTTCTCTAAGCAGGTCTCTTTCGGTTTTTTTATTATAAAGTGTTCTCCACGGGAGCATTAGCTGGTCATGCAAGCTTCCCCGTAAGAGTGTCTTCGAAGATCCGATATACCTAAACATTTCATGTCGATCCGCCAATGAATCCTCAATCCGTCCAGCAATATATTCTTCGCCACCATACTCCAAATACCTGGAGAAGATTTGTAGTATGCGAAGACGCCTCAATTCCCTACTTTAGTTTGTCTAATCTGCTATATGCAAGCTCCTAACCAAAAGCTGTTAGGCGCTAGACTTATCGGCCTAACACGGTAAGACTTTAGATAGTTTGAGTGCTTTTTTTCGTAGATTTTCCAACGGCGCGCCTCTCCTTGGGTTGCTAATCGTGTTCGCAGTCGATCGGCTGACCTATTCTTTTTTCGGAGACATAACCCTCTCGCCCCTGCTTTGTAATATCACTCTAGCTACTTTTGCTTTTTTTTTAAGGCCTCGACAGATTTTGTTTTGGGGAACGATATATATGCTTTTCGCTTTTTGCCTTTTGACAATTTGGCGACACTCCTTTGTTATGGGTCCGATTACGCCCGATTCAGTGGACCCAGTTTATCCCTTGTCCAGAGCCATCATCCGCTCCGCTACAGTTTTCTTGGTGGCTCTTCTTTGTTGTTTGCTTGCGCAACAAAGAACCCGAATCCAAAGATCCTTAGATGAGTCGGTTGCCGTTGTCTCAGCTCTTCCTGTTGGTGTTCTTATCTCAGACCAAAGTGGTTTTATTTCTTTTGCGAATGAGCGGGCTCTTTTTCTTTTGGCCAGCCCAGACAATAGTCTCATGGGTTTGTCAATTTTTTCTTTGTTTTCAAATCCAGAAGGAAATTTGATTGATAAATACTCGTCACTTTCTGAGGTTTCCGGTCAGACTTTGGGGCCAATCCATCTTCAGATCAGAGGGAATCCTCGCCTTACTTTTTCAGCTTCTATGTTTTCTCTTCAATCGCAATCTGAAAAGCTTGTGGCCACCCTACTTAGCGACAACACTTTTTCCACGCCTACAAATTCTTTCTAGCACCCAACTCTTGCCACGTCATAATTCCAATCCCAATACCCTTCCAAGCCCTAAGTGTGGTTGGGAGGATCTGCCTCTCCTTTTTTCGACACCTGCCTCACTCTTTTCTTATTCGTAGCCGCGAACCCCAGGACGGGTCAGCCCAACTTGCCGCAAAATGTCGCCGTTCGCCCAAATACCCTTTGCTAAAGATATCGTAGCTCACTCTTTTCGGAAAATATTTCCCTTCAAGCAGTTTTCGAAGCCGATGTACCAACCTCCATGCGAATGCTGTGCGCCTTACGTTTGCGGGCTGGCGGCACCGAATCGCATCCGCTTCAGCCAATCCCTCTTTTTTTACACCTTGATTCGACTCCTGTTCGACAAACACGCCGATAAAATCAGCCATTATTCCCATCTTTGTTCCTCTTTTTAGTCTTTCGATTGTCCAAACCGCGTCTGCGCAAGCCCTGTACTGGGTGTCAAAATAAGCCCTCTCTCTCTCCATCATTTCTTTTTTGAAAAAGGTCGCACAGGTAAAGTTGGGCAGATGAGATGTTGCTACATGTTGCCATAACATTTTTACAGGCCGTTGGGCCGTTACCAGATCGCCCTTTTCATCCACCACGAGAAAACCCCCGTACAAAATCTCAGCTGCTGGCTGTTTTCTAAACTCATGCAACACCTTGGCCAACGCCCCAGCCAAATACTGCTCGTCACAATTTAAGTATGCACAAATCCTTCCAGTCCCCTTTTTGAGTCCCTTATTAATGGCGTCGTACATGCCTGTGTCAGGCTCTGAGTGCATCACCCTGCGATAGTTCGGGCGGTCAGGCCAGCGTTGCCTCATCTTTTCAGCGAATTCAGCAAAGCCGTCTGTTCCCGCATCTTGAACAATGTGTTCGATCGATACTCCTTCCTGATCTGCCACAGACGAAATACAGCACTCCAGATGCACTAGTTGCCCCAAACTCGGCGTCACAATCGTAAAATCCATCCATAAACTTTACCTCCCCCCTATCCCCCTTCGCACCCACGAATTTTCGACCATTCCCTGCCATCCCTTTTTCCCAAAACACTTCCTTCCCAACCAATAGACCATATCATCGCGTTATGCCTTACGCCCTCCTCCTGATTCTCCTCATTTGCCCCCTCTTACAAACGGGGCACTCTGCCCCGCCCCTCGTCCTGCCGATCAATCCCTATTATCAGGATGAGTATGGTCTCTTTGGGGGACTCTCCTACTCTTATGACGATGACCTGATGCTCGATTCGATGACCGCCTCCGCCAGCATGAACGTCCTCAAAAAGACGGAGGCCGCCATGGAAAATCTTCGCAAACTCACCGATCCTCTTGTCTGCGCAAAACTTAGTGCTCCAGGCGGGATGCAGAGAAATCTTCTCCTCACCCTCTACTGGCTAGCCGAAGCCGATATGGCAGGCGCCGATGTAGAGCAGGTTCTGCAGGAAATCTCCCGCCGCGGCCGCAATCAGGCCACCCCCGCAGACTCCACCATGGCTGAAGTCCTCCTCTTCAACTACCACACCGCTCGCCACCTCGGCGTTCTCAGCTTTTCCTGCCTCGTCAAACTCGGACAAGGTATTCCCCCCTCCATTCCCGAGTCTGACAACAACCCCGACAATCGCCTCGCCTTCGCCGTTCCCGTCCTCCCCCCCGACCGCTTTCCCCAAGTCGCCCACCAACTGTTCAACTACGAACTGTTCGACGGCCCGCTTCCTAGGTCCACCTCCCGCACGCTCGCCCCCAGCCAAATCGAGTTCGCCAAAAAACTGATCTCTCGCGGTCTCCTTCCCGCTAACGCCCTTCAATCTGCCCCATAACCCACCACCATCCTACTTTCCCGGGAATGTAGGATGATCAGCGCGACATCCGACGCCTGATAAGAAAACATTCCATGAAGTGTCATCTTGTTTCATCATCCACGCATGCCCCCTCTGCCTGAGGCCTACGAAAAACTCCGCGCCCGAGGCAAAGACCTCGCCCTTCTCGGCGCTACAACTGGCCTCCTCAGCTGGGATCAAGAAACCCTCCTCCCCCCGAAAGGCCACTCCTTCCGTGCCGAACAGTCCTCACTCCTCGCGGGCATCTCCCACCGCCTCGCGACCC
>Ga0214921_10004436_pt1 | contig 20649 bp, 24 predicted proteins | sample LL1505_MetaG_FD_177992 | JGI IMG/M metagenome (GOLD analysis project Ga0214921, IMG submission 177992) | Freshwater microbial communities from Lake Lanier, Atlanta, Georgia, United States - LL-1505 | ecosystem: Environmental > Aquatic > Freshwater > Lake | place: USA: Georgia | collected...
AGCGGCGAGAACTTCAGAGAGGTTCTTAATAATGATGCCGCTCATTTACTCCCTCAATCCCTCTGCCTTCACTTCATCAACGGTTCTAGCAATTGCTATTAACCAATCTGCCGTATCAGCGGGCAAGTTATCTACCTGTTCAGGTGTCCAACCAAACCGCTCTGCCATTTGGTAGTAATACCAATGCTCGTCAGGGTAAGAGAACGCCTCATGGCGTTCCCCACCCTTGAGTAACCATTTTAGGCGTTGGAGTTCTCGCCAGGCGCTTTTGGGTCTGCCTCTGTCTGTGGCGTTTCAGCCAAATTAGGGAACAGATACTTTTGAGCGTCTTTTGTATGTTCTACCAAAGCGTCATAATCGGCCATTGTTAATTCATCTAATGACTCAAGTTTGATTGATGGTGGAATAAGATCAAATGACCATGACTCAACAAGCATGGCAATTAGGGCATCACCTAATGCAAGCGCTTTTGTTAGATCTCCACCTGTTGCATTATCCGCAGAACGCATAACATTTTTGCGATCTTTTACACGCAATGTTGATGGATCTTTAAGGGTTACTTTTGCCCCTGATGGCAGTGTTACTTCTTTAGACATGTTGCCTCCTGTTAGTTTGCCTTCCTGTAATCATACCTAAAAAGAGAGCAAGTGGTGTGGGAGAGCGGGAAGGCAATCGCTCTACAACCACACCACCGCCCTGATCTACTTTATGCGTATGTACCTGAAGCCTTAGCGTTCTTGAGAACCCACTTAATAGGTGAGTATCCGCCTGAAGAACCAGCATCAGTTGTATTTGATTGAGCGTTAATGTCCACTGATACCTGTACAAAATCTTCACCGCGTTCAATTACACCAGTGGTGTAAGCGCCCTTAGTAAGAGTTGCTTGGATCTGAACTTCATTAGAACCTGTACCGTAGTTCCAGTTAAACACAAGCGCAGGCTGTGAGTTGTTAAGGAAGTTAAGTAACTGTGAGTCATTGTCCATAACAAATGTTACTTTTCCTGTAACTTCTAGTGGCCCTAAGAAAACCTGGTATGGGTCTTGTGTATTTGAAATGCCATAGATAGGTGTTGCAGGGCGTTTCATGTCAATGTTGCCAGTCATTGCAGTTGATACCGCAGATCCAGCGATTGAAACAGTACCGCGCCAAACTGGTGTTGGTAGAAGTGCAGAGAATGATGGTGTTGGATCTGCAACTGTTTCTGACTGCCAACCAGTGCTTTTTGCATCATACTCAAGCATGCCATCTGCGTTGAACTTCAATGAGAAATCAGAGAATTGGCAACCTGGGTATGAGCGAACATCTACAGCATAGAAGTCAGTCAATGTGTAAGAAATTGGCTGAACATCTCCGCCTGATGCAAGGCTGTTAAATAGTGAGATTGTATGGGTGTATGGTGCTGAAGCACCAACAGTTGCCACTGATCCTAAAACACCTGCAATTGCATAACCAACTGTATCGGCAAATACTGCTCCACCAAAATCTACAGTTGAGCGTGTGCGGCCCTGAATGTAGTTGTAGTTGAGAGCATTTGAGCCGCGCAAACCTGTGTCATAAAGCGGATCAACAATGTCCACTGGCTTGAGGCTATCCTTCATTACTGGAATGAAGTCGGTTGGTGCTACTACCGTACCACGGGTTACTTCTTTAGCAATTCCCAGGTACGAGCGTACGGACTGTTGAACAGACATTATTTCACGCTCCTAGTTTCTTGTCTGACGCGGCAGACACGGTTGTTGTTTCTGTTGGTTCTGTTGGTTTTGTAACTGATGGTTTTGCGCTTGCAGAAGTTACATCTACTGCAACAAAATCTTCAGGTGCGTCAAACTCATCACCAGGTTTTACAGTTACCCCAATGCTAGGGAACACGCGTTCATCAGTTCCGTTGTATTTGTATTTCATCATGCTCCTTATGCCTGGATCATCTGTGTTACTGGAAATTGTATCTCAGCAAAGATTTCTGTAACGCCTTCTTTTTCAGTAGAAGGTTCTCCATAACGGGCCTGAATAACTGGCTCTGCACCTTGCCAAACTAAATTACCTGTTGGATCGCCAAAGTTATGATCTGACCTCAAGCGCTCTTTGATGTTATCAACGATTGTGTCAAAGTCAGTCATAACATCTTCCGCCTCTCTATGAAAAGAAATGCAGAAAATCTGAACAATTACGGTGTAATCAACGCGCTTCCAACCATTAGTTGCCCCACCAATTGCTAGGCGTGTTTCATACTCATCAGCAATGTAAACAACAATTGCCGCTCTTGTGGCTTGCCCTGGTTCAGCGTTTACCTGGTAGTTAATAATCTTTGGAAAAGATGTAAAAACTTGATTGACATTGAGGATACGCGGATTGGCTAAAAATAAAGATAGCGTTTGGCGTACTGCGTTGCGCCCTGTAAGCGTAGGTACTGCGGTCATTATCTGATCCTGCGGAACTTGTTTACCATGTCTAGGGCTACCTGAATGTCACCACCATAGCGTGTAGAACCTGCAACATTTCCTGATGGGCTAGTTGTGTAAGCCATAGTGGTTGAACTATCGCCACGCATCTTAATAAAAGCACTTGTAATTAAAATGCAAGCCTGCTTGAGAGCATTGGGAAGATTGCCAAAAGCCGCTCCTGCCCCATGAGCAAAAATCATAGGGTTTACAAAAGTAACAACTGGGTTTCCGTATGTGTAATTTGTGCTTACTGTTACGCGCTCGCTTCTAGCCCCATCATAAATCCGATAATGTTGGCCTGCAATAATGCCTGTTGGGTCATCAACAGTTAGTGAAGTTGCGCCTGCATTTGTCGTTGTTATCATGGTTGTATTTACATAACCTGCAACATAGGTGTATTTGGTAAATGTCCAATTACTTTGCCCCATAGATCCACCAAACTGCAATGGCCCTTGAGAAGTTGCGTACCAACCAATTTGATTGCCAGGAATAATAATTTGTTGGCCTTCAAACCAGGCTGTTGAGCAATCGCCTAATGCGTATAACTGGTTTGGATTTGATCCATAATAAAATGATGACAACGACACAATAGGCGCGTTGTATGGATGCAAGGCAAAATAACCACCTGAATTTGAAAATCTAATGCGCTGTGTTTCTGTGTATTCGTCTGCCACAAGATTTTGGTTAAAGTATTCATTCATGTATGAAGAAGCCCGCAAAATAACCTGGGCTAATTCTGCATCTTGAGCCGCGGCATTTCCGCCCACAACAAGCATGTCAATGTTGAGCGCTGTTGGAGCGTTTCTGTATTCGGCTACCGTGACATAAGGATTTTCATTACTTGTATCGGGCGTAATACCAACGGTCATTATTTATTCTCCATCTCGCGGTGTTTCTTGTGACTCGTATCCGCAACGCCCACATTTGCGAAACCAGCCCTCAAAGCCACATTCTACGCAAGTAAATCCGCGCATGCGGTCATCACTAGAAATTGGATTAAGTGATGCTTCAAAAAAACCTTCAGCCTTCATTGCTTTTGCGTGTGCCTTATTTTCTACAGTGTAAATACCCTGGCGATTAGTGAAATAACTTTTGCCGCCAATAACAGTTTCTTTTACACCCTTATCAGGTGCTACCCATCTACCCATTTTGCCTCCTAGTTAATTGGGAAAGGGTGCGGTTTTTACACCGCACCCCTCCCTTCTTATTAAGTTGTAACTTACGCTGAAACGATACCTGAAACTGCGCCATTCCATGCAGGAGCGGTGCAGAAGAAAGTTCCGCGGAAGTATGTTGAGAAGTCATAAGTGAACTGAGTTACTGGCCACTGGATACCCATGTAGTCCTGTACTAAGAAGTTCGCCCAAACATCTGATACCTGTGTGTCAGGAATTGGCAGAGTCCATGAAAGAACTGGTGCAACACCTGGGTTAAGCCACGGGTGAACCATGATGTCCACGGCCTTACCTGTAACTTCGTTCTGAAGTCCTGTAACAATAGAACCGTATGTGGTTCCTGTTGTTCCTGGGCTTTCAATCATCAAACGGTAGTTAGCGGTTGAACCTGACTTGATCGCATCAGATAGTTGCTTACGATCATTTCCGTTCATTAGAACAATGTCTGGATCAGCCTTTACATTCTGATACAAGTTAGCAAAAACAGTTTGGAATTCTACGCCTGGGTTGGCAGTTGAGAAAGCACTGTTGATTGCGTTGTTGTAACCAGTGTTAGGGCCTAGAACTGTAGGAAGAATTCCGTCATAACCAGTTGCATAAGCAGATGTATCTGTTGTTGCGCGAGAAGCCGCCGCACCAGTTGTTGTGTAAGGAGCGTTGTTACCTGTGAGTCCTGAAGCAGTTGGAGCCTGGATTACAAATGTTCCAGTTCCCTTCATTGTTCCCTGGTATGTCAATGATGCAAGAGCATTTGTTGCGCCTACATAAATGTTGTAACCGAGAGCGCCTACGACTGGTGCTGAAATTGTTACAACAATTACATCACCAGTAGCAACGGCTGTTGAAACAATTGCTGTTGCAATTGACTCACCAAAACCGTTTACAGAAATACCTGCGTCAGTTGTAGCGGCTACATAATAAGTACCAGCGGCACCTGCGGCAAAACCTGTTTGGCTTCCTGATGCGGCAGGAGATGTAACTGCGATTGTTGGAGCGGCAAGTGCGCCTGAGTAACCTGAAGCAGTACCGCGAGCCATCAGCATCATGCGTTCTTCCATAAGCATTGTTGCGTATAGAGTAGAAGTTGATGACAACTGGCGGAGATCCTGATAACCCATACCTGAGAAGTTTGCATCAAATGAAACCTGATCAGATAGTGAGTATGAGTTGTAAGGCAGAATTAAATCATCTGCGGTGTAGTTAATCTGTGGGCCACGGATTAACTCAAATGGTGTCGCACTACCAGGAGCAAAGTTGTTCTGAGTAGTTTCTGTGATACCAGGCCAAATCTGTCCTTGTCCGCCTGTACCTGTACCTGTGTAACCAAGAATACGCTTTACACGGTGTGAAGTACCAACGCCCTTTTTACGGGGAATACGGTTACGGAGTGGAGTCGGGCGTGGTGTAAGCAACTTAGAAGGTGCTTCCAAGTCAAATGCCGCAAAAGATGTACTAAGCGGTGTTGTAAGTGTGATTTCTTTTTGAATGTCCTGCATTGCAACGCGTTGTGCGGCAAGTGCGTTATTCAAACCAGCCGCGGCATCAGATGAAAGAGACTTGCTAAGTGCAAGTGCTTCCATTGCCTGTAGTGGATCGGGTGTTGGTGCTTGTCCTGGAACATGAGAAGCATTTGAAAGGCTCTTGTTAAGTTCACTAGAGAATTCTTCAAAGCGTTCTGCGGCTTCCTTTGGAGTTGCATCACTAAAAAGGTCTGCGACCTTTGGAGCATGTAGCGCCATTGTTATCCTTTCAGAGATAAGTTGTTTGGGTTAGTTACTTATTAAGGGTTTCGTCATACTTAGCAAGAAATTCATCTGCCAATTGCTTGTATCCCTTAGCAAGTGTTGGGTCAGTTGTTGCTTGTGCTTTCGCTTTGTAAACGGCGGCCTTAGTGAGTAAGTCATTTGTTGCTTTCACATCAATTGGGCTTACTGTTCGCTTTGGGCCTCCACCTACAGCCAAAGATTTAGCGGTTGCCAACTCAGTTTCCAAACTCATTGCTTTAACCTCAGCCGCCTCTTTTGCGGACACAAGGTTTGCAATCTCTGATTTGAGAGCCTTTGTTGCTTTTTCCACCACTTCTTCTACTATGGCTTCTAGTTTTTCTTCTGATTTTTCTTCAGTAGAAACTTCTTCTGTTGCTTCTTCTGTCGCTTCTTCAGTGGGTACTTCTTCGCCTTCTACTGATTTAGTACCTAACTGCGCGGCAATAATTGCCTGTGAGTCAGTAACAATTGCGTTGAATGGAACACCTGCGGTTTCGCCTGATGAAATCATTGTTGCTGTTGTTACATGAGAAGGCTTTGATACATTTGCAAAATCATTTGTTGTAGTCATGCCATGATTTGAACCTGGCTGTGTGCAACCACATTCTAAGCACTTAGCAATTTCAGATGATTTGTATGATCCTTCTTTCATGTCATCATCTTCATGTGCTTCCGCTTCTTTCATCTTCTTCTTCATAGCGGCTTCTTTCATAGCGGCGGTGCATTTGCAACCCATCTTGTCACATGCAGGGCAAGCATCTTCTTTTGCCGCTAATTCAATTTCTGTTTCTTCCATTACTTCTCCTTCTGCTTCTTCGCCCTCATACCAAGCATGGAGATGAGCAACGGCTTCTAGTAGGTGTGAAATTGAGCGGATTTCATCACTGCCCTCTTTCATTTCTTGCGCTTCAATAGAAATGAGATTTGCTAACGCTTCGCGAGCGCGCTCATACTCACCTTTATCAAACTTGAAAAGATCGCCCAAAATGGACTCAGGTACGGCAATTGTTTCTGTTCCCATTGGGTTCTCCTTTATTAAATTACCGTCAGATTGTAAACCTTTTTTCTTACTCTCTGCCTTGTATTTGCCGCCGCGCTTTTTGTATTCGCGGACAACCCAGGCATTTGCATAGGCAGATGGGTACACATCAAACTTTGCTTTAGCCGCTCTGATGACCTCTGCGTATAATTCTTTGTCCGCAGGCTCGCCCTTACGCGGTTTAATTACTTGAGTAAAGGTTTCTTCACCCTCTTTTTTCTCAATCAATTCCTCTACCTGAACCAAGTCCTTCTCACCATCAACAGACTTAGCCAAAACTAATTGGCAGTTGGGATTGGCAGGACGATCCACTAGCGACACTTCCACAATCTGACCATCAACAATGCGGCCATTTGCGGCTTTGCTATCGCGTACAACGCGTGGGTTCTTGATACCTACTGAGAAACCCTTGAGTACGCCAGCATCTACCTTCTTAACTGAAACAGGATCTACAACCAATACGCCAATGTAATGACCATCAGCCTTTGCCTCATACTCTTTTGCAACGCCAGCGGCAATGTTGCTGTGTTGCTCTCTGATGTTTCCACCTGACTTGAACCAGGCGGGCATAGCGCGCTTTAACCAATCGCCATCACAAATCTGTTGATCAATGTCAATGGAGTCATCAGTGGCCTTTCCGTAAACGGTCATTGTGCCGTCAGGATTGCGGTCAGCCTTCTCAATACTAAAGTATGAGGTGGTTGTTAGATTGCTTGCCATTGATTTCTCCTTGTTTTCCTGTTCACTGGTAATTCTTTTAGCCCATGCTCTGCCAGCGTCTCCGCCCCAAAGCAACCAAGCAATGTAACCTGCACTATCTACGCCCCAACCTTCGCCTTTTTTATCAACTTCATGGCGGGCAAAGTAAGAGTTCATTCTCTTTAATGTGTCTAATGATAATGCTTTTCCGTTAGACAAGTCGCGGGCGCGAGCAACACCAACGGCTGTTCCGCCACGGCCATGTTTTTCTCTAAGTTCTAATCCGCGTTTTGCGTTATTGCGCACCTCTTGCGGTGGTACAAATCCACTGTCTGCGCCTTTACTTGCTTCAGGTTCATTAACATACAGAGCCGCTAATTGTCTTTTTGCGGCTTCTTCTGTTTTATGGCAACCCATTACTTCGCCATCACTATCTTTTACCACGGGAAAACCTGAACACCCATGTGTTCCCTTGTTTCCAATGTGGTATGGCATAGCAATCCTCTCAAAGCCTTACTGCATACTGTATCAAGTTACTCTTTGCCGTAACGCTCTAAATAAATCTTTTGGGCTTTCTTATCGTCAGCCAATGCCCTTTCCTGTAACTCAAATTTGGGCATGATTGCGTAATCTTCCCAATCCAGGACTTCATCAATCGGTTCATTGCTTTTCATTTTGCCTCCTTAATTACCCATTAAAACACTGCGCAAGTTAGGTTTCCATTTATCAATCTGTTCATAGTAATCTTTTGCGTTCAAATCCCACCCAAATCTTTTAGCAAAGGCATCAGTTACAGCATTGCTTTCGCCTAAAAGCCACTGAGCAAACACTTCAGCATAAGTTTCTTTAGTATTTCTCTTACTATACCTAGAGAAAAGATCAGGGTATTTGCGCCTCAATGGGCCTGTAAATCTACCTGTATCAAAGTTTGCAGGACTATCTACAGTGTGGCCCATTTCATGTGCAATGGTGTAAAGGTTTTCATTAGTGTTATTTGCCGCAGGCATAAACCAACCTCTCCAATCTTTAGGTGCATCTGCCGCGCTCTTAATGTCTTTGACTGAGAACCAAATAGTGTCATGCCCCAAATAGGTGTAAGCCAAAGTATCACCAGCGGCCTCACCATTGATGATCAAGTTGTAACCGCGTTCAACGCCATTGGCATCAAACTTACGCCATTCAGGTAACTTTTCATAGACTTCATCAAAATGAAGCATGAACTGATTTATGTCCTCTTGGCTAGGTGGGTTCTTCAGGTTTCTATCTACTCGCAAAATGTGAACACCTTTTTGGTAAATGTCAGCATCTTTTGCTTGATCTCGCAAAATCCCCAATTGAATTTCATTGTAAGGACTATTTAATAGCGGATCTCTTGCCCTTTTAGCAACCTGGCGATCTATCCAGGCTTCTTCTGTAACTTTTGCCCACGCCCCAGTAGAAACAGGAACAGGGCTAGGAGTAATTACAGGAGCGGTAGGGGCAAGTGATGGTTCTTCATTCATGCCAGGAATTACAGGTAGTAAAACGCAACGGCAGTGTGGGTGAGCAGGCGGTTGGGTAGCACCTGATGGAAAAGTATTGCCAATTTGCACTTCAACGCCAGCGTTCTGAGCGCACTTATCGCATGGATCTGACACATGCCATTCCATCTTCTCAAGTTCTGCTTCTCTATAACGCTGAATTGTGGCAATAGACATGACACGGTTCTGCTCAGTAATGGCAATTGTCAGCGCTCTTGCAGGGCTTGCCACATGCCTTCCAATCAAAACAGCGGCGCGTTCTGCATCTAAACCTAGATCTATGGAGTCAGCCAAAGCATTGCCAATGTCTGTAATGCTTGTTTTAGTCATGCCTTTAATGCTTGCGTTTGTCTGATCTAAGATTTTCTGAAATGCCTGGGGCCTACGCAACATCAATGATGCGGCTCTGTCTCCTGGTTGCCACTTAGACCAATCAATGTAACCTTCATCAGCCTTATTCAAAGCCTCTGTTCTTTGTATCCATTCACCAGCGGCAACATCACCTAGAACATAAGCCTCAGCCCATGTGCGCCATAACGCAGAAGCAAGCGCCTCAGTACGCAGGTTAGTTAAATTCATAATTGCCCATGCGCGGGCGCGAGCGCGATCCCTTGCAAGGTTATCTGTAGTTACAGGGTGCGTTTCCTGGTAAGCGTTAAAGACTTGTTTGAAGTCCGCCAACTCTCGCAGTGCCGCTCTAATCTTTACTGCGTTCTTTGCCGCTATGCGCCCGTCTGCCTCAAGAGCGCCCTCAATCATGTTAGATAAGCCTTAGCCAGCGCCCTAGCGGTTTCTAAATCGCCATCAAAAGCACAACGGTTAAGAGCATCTCCCACAATTGGATCTAATGATTTGAACTCAAAGAGTCTTGCGCGTTTTCCCTTTGCCGCCCATTTCATAAACGCCTTTACTTCTGTCACTTCTTCTTCTTCAGGCTTAACCTCAGTTGCAGGTTTTTCCTCAAGCGTGTCAGGAGTTATAGGTGCATCAGGCGTTGCATCAGGGCCGCTCAATGTTGGAGCAACAGAAGCAGTTGAAGCATCAATCATTCCGTCAGGTGAGAACAAGTAAACAGATGAACCGCTTACAAGAATTGGCATGTCAGCCTGTGGTGTATCAAGCAATGGCAAACCTAATTCAGAACGGCGCTCATTAACTGACTTACCCGCAGATGTAATTTCAATTTGGTTCTTGCGCGCATTTTCTTCTGTGTCTCTGCGCTCTGATGTAAGCAACTTGAATTCAAGTTCACGCGGCATACCTAAGTATGTGTATGAAAGATTTGTAAGTTGTTTTGAAATCCAGTTAGCAAGCGGGCCGATACCAATTGCTTCTGCGTTTTCTGCTTGTCCTTCTGAGAAACCAGCCCCGCCTAATCCGCCCTTTGGTGAGAAACCAATTTCAGATGGTTGTACGCCAAAGTGTCCGCAGATAGAAGTAATTAAATAATCATCAAGTGTGTCTTTGAACTTTTCGCCATAACCATCATTAACAATAGGCGCTAAACCTTTTGGCAATAGGCGGGCGCGCTTGCGCTGTTGTGTCTGTCCTGCCAAATCATCATTAAGAATACGCTCATAAGCAAGCAAGAGATCAGGGTTAGTTCCCCAATCTTCATCAGTTGTAAACATAAGTTCAGGCAATACGCCATCTGTGTACTCTGCTCTAATCCACTGTTGGCGGCGCAAGTAAATGTCAGCCAGTGGTAGCGCTCGCTCTACTGGGCTAAATCCATAAACAGTTGTTGATCTACGGTTCTTAACCATGTAAGCCAATTGATCAGAAGTAAATTCACCATCTGCCTTTGGATCTTCTTCTGTTGCAGAAAATTCTGAGCGTGGGAAACCGTAAAGGATTTGTTGGAACGCCGCGTTGGGTGGCAATGGACGCATACCGCGGTCATCAATCAATGGCTTAATTGTTGAACCATCAAGAATTTGGAAACCGTATAGATCTCCACCTACTGTTGGCTGTGGGTAAATAGCCCACGCATCAATTACAAGAATGTCCTCAACAGCAATGTTGATCCAGTCCTGCCATGTGTATCCATTTGCCTTATCAGGGTTTTCCCAAAACTCGCGCATGCGGTTAATTTCATCTGTGTACTTCTCGCGCGCTTTAGCCATAGCGCGCACATGATCGCCACCTGACTCAGCCGCAATCTTTTCTGATGCGTCATTGCCTAGAACAATGTCAAAATCAAGTCCGTTAATTTTAGATTTAATTACTTCAATGCAACGGCGCAGAATGTCAATGCTATCTCCTGCATCACGCAATGTTTGAAACGGTACAAGCCGCGTTGGAACAATGTTGATGTTCTGCGCAACCTGGTATTCATAACGGCGCGGTTCAGGGCGGCCTGTTGCGGGATTGATTGGGTTAATCGCACCAGGGATAATTGGATTGCCTGGGCCAAATGGAACTGTTGCGCTAAATGGTGCGCGTGGGAGTGCAACATTGTTGCCGTATGTCTGTTGCATAGCAAGGCCGCCTGCTTGATTAAGCATGTCATTTTCAGTCATGGTTACAGAACCCGCGGGCAATCTAGGGCCTTTTTCCAAATTGCCAGTTGCTATTACTCTTGCGATACGGTCACGCAGACCCATGCGTATCTCCCTTGTTATGCCTCTTGTAAATCAGGCGTGTTGCAATGATAGCGATTTTTGCAACATCATGTATTGTAAGGATTATGAACTTAGTAGAGAAGGCAGTTCACCACGGTGGCAAACTTGCGCCCCTAGTAATTCCTCATGGATTAACTAGCGGTACAGGGCTAATGAACCCATCAATTTTTATTGATAACAAAGGCAACATTCTTGTGAACTTACGCCATGTTAATTACACGCTGTACCACGCAGAAAATGAGCAGAAGTTTCCTAGCCGTTTTGGGCCACTGTCGTACCTGCACCCTGAAAAGGATCGCCGCCTTGTAACGGTCAATTACCTATGCCGCCTCAATGATGATCTTGAGATGACTGACCATGCCAAAGTAGATACATCTGAATTAGATGTTGAACCTATTTGGGAGTTTGTCGGTGAAGAAGATTGCCGCGTTGTGCAGTGGTTAGATGATTACTACCTGGTGGGAGTGCGTAGAGACACAACCACCAACGGCGTAGGCCGCATGGAGTACAGCCGTATTGAGATTGACTGGGATAACTGGGCGGTCAAAGAAGTTAGGCGTGTGCGTATCAATGCACCCGCTCCTAATGAGTCTTATTGTGAAAAGAATTGGATACCTGTCCTAGATAAGCCGTATCACTTCATCAAATGGACTATGCCAACAGAATTAGTTTATGCCAACCCAATTAGCGGGGAGTGTGAACAGGTATTTGTTAAGCCAACAGCCGTACCACCTAGAGATCAGCGTGGATCTAGCCAGGTCATACGGTGGGGCAGTATGTACATCTCAATCACCCATGAGGTAGATCTATTCAAGAATTACCTCAAACAGAAAGATGCTATTTATCGTCACCGTTTAGTTGTATGGGATCAGGAACTCAATGTAATTGGGTTGAGTAAAGAATTCTCATTTTTAGATGCTCGCGTTGAGTTCTGTGTAGGGGCCGCGGTTCACAAAGGTAACCTTTTGGTGTCTTTTGGTTTTCAAGATAATGCCGCATTTGTCTTGCAAGTACCTGGTGCAGTAGTGGAAGATCTGATTATGGAGGCACTGGCGTATGAGAATTGAGCAATTAGTTGTAGAACTATCTAAAGATCCATTCAATCCAGCGCTTAATTTTGATGTAGCGGTGGAGTATGAGAAGCAAAATCAAACAGCATCAGCGGTATCTTTCTATTTGCGCACCGCAGAATACGGCCATGAAACTCACCCCGCCCTGGTTTATGCGTCACTACTCAAAGCCGCGCATTGTTTTGATGACCAAAATGACCGTCAGGCAACTGTGAGCAATTGTTTATTGCAGGCTGTGGCGTATTTACCATACCGTCCTGAAGGTTATTTCTTGCTTGCGCAGTTCCATGAACGCTTAGGCCAATGGCAAGAGTGTTACACCTGGGCTTGCATAGGATTACACAATCAACTTAACTCACATCTTCCTGTACATGTTGGCTATGAAGGCCAGTATGTATTGCTGTTTGAAAAGGCAGTAAGTGCCTGGTGGATAGGCCGCAAAGATGAAAGCCTTGAATTGTTACACAAGTTAGACGGCATGAAACTTACCCATGATTATGAAGTTGCAGTTAAAAGCAATTTAGGAAGGCTTACACATGTTGCTCTTTGATGTTGGCGCTAATCGTGGTGATGCAGTAATGGCAGGACTGGCTCAGGGATACCGCGTAATAGCCTTAGAAGCCGCACCACGGGTTTACGGGCAGTTGGTTAAGAACTTTATTTACAACCCTGATGTTGTGCCTCTTAGAATGGCTGTAAGTGACAAAGATGGCGAGCGCTTAAAGTTTTATGAAGCAGATGAAGATGGATTAAGTACGCTTAATAAAGAATGGCTAACCGCAGATAACATGCCATACGCAGGAAAGCCTCACCGTGAAGTTGAGGTAAACACAATTACTCTTGATGCGCTCGCAGACAAGTATGGCAATCCTGATCTAATCAAGATTGATGTTGAAGGTGCTGAGTGGCAGGTAATGAAAGGCATGACCCGCCATTATGGAGGAACGCTTTGTTTTGAGTGGACATTTGAAACCATGCACCAACATGAGGATCAATTAGATTATTTGTTTACCCTGGGTTACAGAGAAATGGCCGCGCAATACATTGTGAACCATTTAGAAGAACCGCAAGAGTGGGGAAACATGCAAGTCAATAATGTAGATGAACTACTTGCCTGGCATCAACTTACATCTGATGCGTGGATAGATGGCGGTTGGAAAGTTGCCAATCTACGACCTACCGCAGATGTAGGTATGTTGTGGGTTCGTTAAGAAATGTCTCCAACAACCGTAAACACATTTGACGCAGTACAAAGAATTGTTGCCGCGCTGTATTGAGCGCGAATGTTTGGTGCTGAAGAAGTAGCGCCATTTGATGTAATTGTTGTTCCAGTACCTTGAGTAATTGGAACCGCTCCTGCACCAATACGCTGAACATAAATAACATTTCCTGCGCTAAATGTATTTTGTGGAATAGTAATTGCTTGTGAAGTAGCCGCGTTCATTGTTACCCATTTATTAAGATCGCCAGCAACAAGTGTGTATGCAGTTGTTTGTGCATTAAATGTTCCTGAAACAGTAGGGCCTGCAATGCCTTGCGTTCCTTGAGCGCCAGTCAAACCCTGGCTACCAGTTAAGCCTTGAGTACCAGTTAAGCCTTGAGCGCCAGTAGTGCCTTGAGCGCCAGTAGCACCATTAGTTCCTTGCAAACCAGTTGTTCCCTGAGCGCCAGTTGTGCCTTGAGAACCAGTTAATCCCTGTGGGCCTTGCACATTTGGGTTAGGTGTAATTGATACTGACATTATGCAATCTCCGATCCAAATGCGTTAAATGAACATGTGCCGTTTGTAGAATAAACCGTAATTACATCTGTTGTTGCCAAAGTAGCGCCGCTTGTGTAAGTAAAAGTAGCAGTTGGGCTAAGGCTAAGGTTGTAAACAATGTAATGCTTATTATCAAGTGCCGCACCTGCGGGACGAATAGCAACGCGAACTGTGTCGGCTGTTGTTGTGCTTGTATTAACAATGTTAATTGTTGAAACAACTGCTTGCGTTGCACCAGGAACGGTGTAAAGGGTTGTAGCAGTCACCGCAGATGGTGCTACCTGTCCTAATACTTTGTATGTTGTTGGCATTATTCTCCCTTTTTACATTCCGCCGAGCATTAAAATGTCAGGCATTGCTGTTGCCGCTGTTCCTTCAGTACCTTGAGTACCTGTCACGCCCTGAGTACCAACTATGCCTTGTAAGCCAGTTGTTCCTTGAACCTGAATACCTTGAGTACCTTGAACGCCCTGCGCGCCTTGCGTACCAATAGTACCTTGAATTCCATTTAGACCTTGAACTCCTTGAGTGCCTTGCGATCCAATCGCACCTTGAGTTCCAGTTGATCCTTGTACACCTTGAGATCCAATAGTTCCTTGAAAACCTGTTAAACCTTGTGCGCCAGTTAAACCTTGAACACCTGTTGTTCCTTGAACGCCTTGCGCACCCTGCGCACCAATTGCTCCTTGTGTTCCAGTTTCACCTTGAACACCCTGCATACCAGTAGCGCCTTGAGATCCAGTTAAACCTTGAGAACCAATTAAACCTTGAGTGCCTTGCGCACCATTAGTTCCGCTAGTTCCTTGAGATCCTGTTGTTCCTTGAGATCCGTTTAATCCATTTGTTCCTTGAGATCCAACTAATCCTTGAACACCTTGCGTTCCCTGGCTACCAGTTAAACCTTGAGATCCAGTAGCGCCCTGAGATCCAGTTAAACCTTGAACCCCTTGAGTACCCTGAATTCCCTCTGTTCCCTGAGTACCGTCATGGCCCTGAATTCCCTCTAAGCCTTGAGTTCCAGTAGTTCCCTGAATTCCGTCTAAGCCCTGAGAACCAGTTTCTCCTTGCGCACCTGTTATGCCTTGTATGCCGCGTGTTCCTTGAGTTCCGTTTAACCCTTGAGAACCTGTTGCACCTTGAATTCCAGTAAAGCCTTGAGAACCTTCAAGTCCTTGCAAGCCTTCAATGCCCTGTGTGCCAGTCTGACCTTGAGCGCCAACTAATCCTTGAGTTCCAGTTGTACCTTGTAAACCTTCAGTTCCCTGAACGCCTTGCAAACCTGTTGTTCCTTGAGCGCCAACAGTTCCTTGCGCACCAGTAGTTCCTTGAACACCAACGCTCTGCGTAATAAGAGAAATTGGGTGGCCATTTGCAAATCCTGTTGTACCTGTTCCACCTGATGACAAAAGTGTTACTGGGTAAGTCCAATAACTATTAGCAACAGTTGTTGGTGTGCCGTTTACTTCCCATTCTTGGTAGTTAGTAGAGTTATTTCTATCTTGAACAAAGAAAATGTCACCGTTTTTAATGTTTGCTAACAAAACATCAATGTCCACATTTGGATCTGTTAAATGAGATACATAAATGTTTGTAGCAAGAATTTGTACCGCGTTATTCCATTTAATGTCACCAGCATTAGGTGGTGGTGTTTGTGAGTTGGTTCTTGCTAGATAATCAAAAATAGAAGATGATGTACCGCTTGCACCAGTAATACCTTGAACGCCTTGAGTGCCATCTAAGCCCTGAACACCCTGGCTACCAATTTCACCTTGTACGCCTTGTGTGCCTTGCGCTCCTTCTGCACCCTGAATACCCTCAGTTCCTTGTGATCCAGTTATGCCTTGAATACCAGCAACACCTTGCGCACCCTCAACACCTTGTAAGCCTGTAGTTCCTTGCGCGCCAATAGCACTTTGAATTCCCTGTGTTCCTTGTGCGCCTTCTAAACCTTGCACACCATCAAAGCCTTGCAAACCAGTTTCACCTTGTATGCCTGTTAAACCTTGAGAGCCTGTAACTCCTTGTAAGCCCTCAATACCTTGAGTGCCATCATGTCCTTGAATTCCTTGTGTGCCTTGAGCGCCTTCTAGCCCTTGCAATCCATCAGTACCTTGCGCACCAACAAGTCCTTGTAAACCTTCTACACCTTGAGTACCTGTTTCACCTTGCACACCAGTTGTACCCTGCGCGCCTTCAATTCCTTGAACGCCTTGTAAACCATCTAGGCCTTGTGTTCCCTGTGTTCCATCAACACCCTGAACACCCTGCGCACCTTCTAATCCCTGAGCGCCATCTAATCCTTGTGTTCCTTGTGTTCCATCAATGCCCTGCAAACCTTCATGGCCCTGAATACCAATTAAACCTTGAGCGCCTTCAACTCCTTGAGTACCTTCAATTCCTTGTGCGCCAGTTTCTCCCTGCGCACCAACAGTTCCCTGAATACCGTCAGTTCCTTGAATACCTTGCAAACCTTCAACGCCTTGAATTCCATCAAAGCCCTGAGTACCAGTTGCGCCTTGTATGCCTTCAATACCCTGAATTCCCTCAAGTCCTTGAGTTCCAGTTGCGCCCTGCGCTCCATCAAAACCTTGAATACCCTCTAAGCCTTGTGCGCCATCTGTTCCCTGCACACCTTGTAAACCTTCAATGCCTTGCATACCTTCTGCGCCTTGAACTCCATCAAATCCCTGCGCGCCAGTTGTACCTTGTGTTCCTTGCAATCCATCTGCGCCCTGAATTCCAGCAAGTCCTTGCGCACCAGTTAAACCTTGTGAACCTTCTAAACCTTGTGTGCCTTGTGCTTGATTAAAACCGCCGCCTTGAATACCTTGCGTGCCTTGTACACCTTGAGCAGCAAAAGAACCTGAAATACCTTGTACACCCTGAATACCTTGTTGCCCAACAGGGCCAGGTGTTACAACAATGACATTAGGTGTTCCCGCAGGATTTGGATTGTTGAGAAAACTGTTTGGGTTGTATGTCATCTTGTCACCTCTGCATTTACATTGATCTCACCTTGAACAATGCGTGTTCTTACATTGCTTGATGAAGTTATTTCTAGGTCATAGTAATACGGGCCAGCAATTACTGCGCCTGTTTGTGCCGCTGTTGCATGTACTGCAATAGTTCCACTAGGGCCATCAATTGTAATGCCTGTTGTTGTATCAAGCGTTAAAACTGCAATAGGGTCATTAGGTAGCGAGCGCAATTGCATGCGGGCTGTGTAGTTAGTTAAATCAACTGCGCTTAATGCTGTACCGCCTTGTAAGTACAAGCCAGTTGCAGGATTAGTAACTGTGAACTGCGTTGTTGTGCGTGAAGCAATCGTTACATTGCCTAAGTTGTATTGGCTAGGCAAAATGCCTTCAATGTAAACAGTTTGTCCTGCACTAAATCCGTTATCTGCGGTGAATGTAACCGTTGTGCCATTTCCAACTGCATTTGTAATAGTTGCAGGCTGTGTGTAAAGAAAGTTGCGATACCAGTCAGAGCCTTGATCAATTATTGTGTTGTAATTGTCAGCCATTATGCTCCTTGTGCCACCTCAGACTTTGGGGCAATCATAGCGGTATTGCATGCTGAACAATGTGTAAATGATTTAGGCATTGGCAACCCACACTTAGGGCAATGGTTGGCTATGGCGTTAAAGTAATTGCTCACTGTAACTTTTCCTAATAGATCGCTAAAACCTTGAACCATTGCATCAATGCGGTCAGGAGAGTTTGCTTCATCTGTAGTCCAGGTACACATCTGATCTTCTAGTTCAGGAAATTCCCCAATGTGGTGAATACGGCCCTGCTCATACATTGCCGCTACTGGCTCTGCTCGCAACTTCTTACCAACATGCGCTCTGATTTCTCTGATTGGTAATGTTGGCCGCACTTGCTTCAACACTGCACCCACCATGTCACCACCCTGGTTTACTTCAACCAACACTGCATCTGCTTTGTAAGCATCAAATAGTTCTACAGTTTTATTTGCCCACTGCAACGGTGAACCTCTAAATGAATAATCTCCCAGGACATAACCCTGTCCATCTGAGGTAGATCCGCACACAATAATTCCTGTTTCGTCTGAGCGCTCGCTATTAGTCACCGCAGGATCAACGCTTACAACAATCCTTGCCATAGGTGGTGCTTTCTCAATGCGGCTACGATCAATCAAACCTCTAGTCCACAATGCACCTTCAACATCATCAAGGATTTCTCCATAGAGTTCCTGCCTACCAAGTCTTGTACCGTTGTAACGGGCTTGTAATTCCATCAATGCGCTAGGGGCTAGATTTGCCGCGTTATCAAATGTGCTTCCCCTGGTAATGACTACAGAACCATCTGTACGGCCTGCAAGCATGCGTAGCAAGGCTGTAGAACGCGGTGTGGTGGTAACAATAACCCGTGGCTTTTTACCCAGGCGCAAACCAAACTGCAACTGATCCCATGCGTCCTGATAACGCCATGCACCTAATTCATCACACCAAGCGCCATGATGCTGTGGGCCTCTAAAGCGCTCAGGATTATCTGCGCTAAATAGTTTGATGCGGCTACCGTTCTTGAGCAGGATCTCACCAATGGAGCGGTTGTAGTTCTCCATCATGTGATACCGCTGAAGTATGGCAACAATGCCTGACTCACCTTCAGCGCATGTATCTCTAGCATCAGAAAAAGTAGGGGCAACAACAGCCCAACGCGTAGCGGGTTGCAGGATTGCTTGCCAGGCGATTTCTTCTGCGCCTAATCTTGTTTTGCCAAATCCACGGCCTGCCATTGCAAGCCAAATGTTCCAATCACCTTCAGGCGGTAGTTGTTCCTTCCGCGCCAGTTTGTTCTTCCACACCCAACGGCTTGCCTTGATCCGTGAGTTCAGTGATGGTTGGAATGTCACTAGCGGCTGAGATTGTTCCTGCCTCAATGAGTCTTGCGACTCGCTCAACTTCTGCGTCCAGGTCTGATCCGTCATAAGTAACCACCTCTGCTTGAACCTTTATTGGCGCGTCTAGTCCTAATAACTTTGCGCGTTTATCAATTACGCGTAACACAAAATCTGCCGCTCTGAGATTGCCCGCCACCGCAGGTTGCCAATAGGTGCGCTGTAAAGTGTCCAGGCGATCTAGTTCCAGTTCACGGTGTTCCTCAATAGCCGCAACAGGGTGACGCATGAGCGCTCGCTTGTAAGCCTTAACGACTCCTGCAATGCTCATGTCCACCATAGTTGCTATCTCACGCCACACATAACCTTCATGGCGCAACTCAATTATGGTTGTTTCTTTTTCTACTAACTCTTGCGTAATTTCTACCATAATGTGTTGATGTTAATGTTTCAAAAAGTTTCCTGCAAGTTGAGTTACGACTCCTTTACATAAGACACGCTTGCAACGGTGGTAAGAGTAGTTATGGGATTGTGATACTTGCGTCTAATTTGTTCTGCGTAATGTTCTTTAGCGTGAATGTCAAAATCTTGTTCATTGACCTCTTTGTTGCACCAAGTACATTTGTAATTTGTCATTCTTCTTCCTCCCACCAATCATACTTAGGAACCCAACCACACCTTAAACATTGCATAATCAACATCTTTTTGCCGCTGATGGTTGGTGTGGCAAAGGTATGGCCTGAGACACGGCATTTAATCTTTTTGATCATGCCAACTCCTTCTCAATAGCCTGAATAGTTGGGCAAGGATACTCAACATAACGATACGAAAATGATGAGCATTGAACACACCCTTCTACATTATCGTTCTGATGCAATTCAGGCTTATGCAATTCCACTACTGCCCTCAGCGCATGAATGGCTTGTGGATCTCCGTTATACAAAGCAATTACTAATCTACGATCAAGTTCTGTAATCAATTCATCATGTGTCATTTTTTTGCCTTCTTTGACTTTGCCGCATGCTTATCCATGTGCGCCCAAATTAACATTTTAGTTCCGTACATTGATGCATAACCTGCCATTGCGCCACTATGTCTGCGGTTTACGGTTGTTTTCCAATCACACTTAGTGCATGAAATGGTTTTTACTTCTTGCTTGTTCCAAAACTTCCAATTAGGGGCAACGCGTACCCAGTCTGACTCAATAAACGGTTCTTTTTTAGCCATAATCTTTTGCCTTCCTATGAGCGAACAAAACCCACACTCGTAAGAATGTGGGCTGTGTCCAGCACTCAACCCCCACGGTGGGGGCCAGTACGCGTAACTTATAGGATCTACATAAGAATTACAAGTAGAGCAATAAAGAAACACAACACAAATACCAAGTGCTTATCATCAAATCCTGTGTTCATGGTTTACCTGTTCTTACAAGGTTCAAACGCGCATCAAGTAGTTCATCAAGTTGCTCTGAAAGCATTTCCTTTTTGCGCCAATCCATGCGGTTTCCGTATTCGTCAGTTTTGAGCATTGCGTAAACATGACTTAGACATTCATCTATCTGAGCCACGGTTACTTCTTCTTCAATGACGATCACATGAAGATGTTAGCCTTGATTACGCTCCTGGCGCTTTGAAAAGTAGTTCTCAACATCTGCTTTTGTATAGAACACATTACGCCCTGACTTC
>Ga0214921_10004439_pt1 | contig 20646 bp, 27 predicted proteins | sample LL1505_MetaG_FD_177992 | JGI IMG/M metagenome (GOLD analysis project Ga0214921, IMG submission 177992) | Freshwater microbial communities from Lake Lanier, Atlanta, Georgia, United States - LL-1505 | ecosystem: Environmental > Aquatic > Freshwater > Lake | place: USA: Georgia | collected...
CAACATCTTTGTTGTTTTCGTAATATTTTAGATGCCTATTGCTATTTGTATATTTTTTCAAATGTTCTTCTAATTCATTAACATATTTTTCCATTTTTTCTAATTTCTGTTTCAATTCACTTACTTCGTCGTTAGAATTCATTATATATAACTAAAATATATAATAAATACATTTTTAAGTTTTTTATGTTATAATTAATAAAGATAACAAATTGTTATATAGTGTTCCATATCAACATTTTAGCAATGCAATTGAGAATTATTTTAGTATGTTGAAATCAAAATTACAAAAGTTTAGTGGATTGAAATATGCGAATTTAAGAGAAAACATAACAAAGGCAATAGAAATAATACCGAAAGAATATTATAAGAACATCATAGAAGGTGCTTATAATAGAAAAGAAAAATATATTGCAAAGAATAAAACTCGCAAAAACCCAAAGAAAATATATCTATAATAGGCGTTTTAAATGTGCAAAGGTGTAAAATTGAGTAGTTATTCTGAATATGATTTTTCGCACATGTTACGATAAAAATTTATAGAAAATTGAAATACTTTTATTCATTTAACTTTAATGGCATTAAACAAATAACAACAAGCAATTAACTTTACTTTAACAATTACAATCCGCAAATAATACTCTAACTCTAACTATGTCATCTATTAACATTTTCATCCCACGTATTTTATCCACAGTATCAAAGAAAACTATTACAGATACATTTAAAAATATGAATATTGGAAATGTTACATACATTGATATGCGTAAAAGAATGAACGAGAACCGCAATATTTATTCATTTGCCTTTATAAATGTTGAATTAATGGATACGCCTAAATCAAATGAAATTTCCGATAAAATAAACATAAATGGAAGTACACAATTATACTATGATAATGAGCATTATTGGGAACTGAAACATTATATACCACATGAAGAACGAAGTCATAGACAATATTTGGAAATTGATGAATTATGTAGATTATTGACAAAAGTTCCAAGCAGTTTTAGTGAAAGTGACCGCAATATTATAAACGATGAATTTGATGAATTACAACAAGAAACCACTGATTTATTAGAAATATCCAATGCTATTCATGAAAAACCAAAAATGAAATATTATTCTCTTTTCTAAAAACAAAACAAAAATAAAAAATTCCCTAAATGGGATTTTTTTATTCAACAAAAACAAAACAAAACAAAACAAAACAAATTTCTAATGAAATGATATACAATGTCTTATTTACATTTTTTTAACGTGGATTCATTGAAACAAAATTTTGCTAAATTAATTGAAATTGATAAACTTATTTATGAAAAAAAAGGTATAATTACCGAGAACCTGAATAAACTAAAAAATACATACAATAATTTGATAAAACACAATAGTAAAAAAATATTTTTGTTCTGTTTGGATTCGTTTTATTTCCAATACAAGATTTTAAACATGGAAATGGAGAACTTAAATCGTTTTATCATATTACTAAACAATCGCATGTATGGTGATTATTACAAATTATATAATATCATTATGATGCAAACCAAAGAGAAAAATATTGAATTACCAAATGCACCCGATACCGCTAAAATACCGATTTATAAAGATTTAGAACCTTTTCGTGAATATAAAATCGAAGATATTCAAGAAATACACAAGACTATTTTGATTTTACTAAATGATATGTATTCATATTATTCAAGCGCGGAAAAACGAAAAAATGATTATAGTGACAATACAAACGTTGGCTCTTCGATTAGTAATTTTTTGACCACGTTGGAGTTTGAAAATACATTGATACGAGAACAAATGAGTTTGTACATCAATTATATTCATTATTTTCATTCTTCTCAACAAAATTATTTAGCAAAACTTTATACTAAAATGGATATGTTTCAGCGTGAAATTGACGAAGATATATTAAATAACAATCGCAAAACACATCACGGCGATGGAATTGAATCCTATTTTATTTTATCGCACGAAACGATTGATTTTGATTTTGACGATGGATTTACACCCAATCCTATTAAAGCAAAAGAATCCATTATAGAGGAAAAAATACAACAATCTGATTTGGTTCTCGATACAAATGATGGCGTTATAGAAAAAATAGATAATCTAATCCGTATTACTGAAACAGAGAACATACATATTGAATTACAACAAAAAGAATCTACCGAAGAAAGATAAAAATGTATTTTACAATTGTAAATGAATTTCTACAACATATGTATATACTGTATTTATGACTAAAACAAAGGATGAAAAAAAACTCGGTTCAAATGTAGAAGAACAAATAGACAATGATAATAGTAGTAGTGCAGGTACTGCTACAAAAAATATTGACTGGTCTCCTGAAAATGAAATGATTATGGTGGAATGGTGTGATATTGCACAGTGTTATAAATGGTTAAATACACGTGCACATAATAAATACTCTATAATGCACGCGTGGTTTACTATACCTGCAATTACATTGTCTACTATCAGCGGAACCGCATCTTTCGCCCAGGCCAGTTTGCCAGTTAATTATCAAACTTTTGCACCCATGGTGATTGGTAGTATCAATATATTAATAGGTATATTAACGACTATACAACAATATTTAAAAATATCCGAATTGAATGAGGCGCACCGTGTTTCTGCAATATCTTGGGACAAATTTGCACGTAATATTCGAATCGAATTAGCCAAAGCGCCACCGGAACGCATGGATGCCGGTCATTTTTTGAAATTGAACCGCCAAGAATTTGACAGACTCATGGAAACCAGTCCATCTATACCTATTAAAATTATTAATGAATTTAATAGAGTTTTTTCGGGAAAACCTGGTACAGAACAAAGACAACGATTTGATGCATTGAAGAAACCAGATATATGTGATATTATTGTTACATCCAATGAAAGTCGTCATCAATGGTACAAAGAATTACGTAGCCCTACATTCGACCCAAGTGATACTATAACTGATTTACAAGCACGTGAAACGGTTATACAATCAAAAGTAGATGAAATTGTTAGAAAAGAACGCGAAGAACATGAAAAGGAACGAAAGAGACTTGCACAAAAGAAAAATTTTGCATTAGTTGCTCTCGAAGTTTCCAACAAAATCAAGATTGCTCATGAAAAAATAGATAATTTTGTAAGCGAATTTGAGAACATGCATGGTAGACGTCCAATGAATGAAGAAATCATGAATAACTTCGGTGAAGAAATGGCACAAGATATTTTGAAACAATATTTGGATAAATATAATAGTTTTTCTATTTCACTAAATGATTATGAGAACAATGTATAAACTCATTATTTCATTCTAATAAATCAGGCGACATGGATATCCTAACCCATATTTAGGTATTTTATGTAAAGTCATTAAATCTCTTAACATATGTTCATATAGACCACCACAAATATCAGATGGTTCTAAATTATTATCTAATCGTTCATATTTTTTATAATATGTAAAAGTATTCAAATAATCTATATGTAAATAAAGAGAAGCATATACATTCATAGTAGCGTTACTACCAATATTCATCCAATCTGATATTAAATTATCTGGTTGTCCCATTTCAACATAATATATATAATTAGGGTCTAATTGAGAACATAATAAAGGTTGCTGCGGTAAAAAATCAAAACGAATGCGTATCACATAGTCATATACAATTCCGTTTTCAGTAGCGTATATTTCTTTTAATTCATTCGATTTATAAATAGAATAAAACATAGATATCAATTGTTTTACAACATGTTTTTTTGCATCTTCTCTTGATAAATTTTTATGAGCATTCATTTTCATAACATTTTCAATACGTTTTTCGGGAACATTTAAATTGGGTTTTTGAAAATTACGCGGACATTCAATTAAAACACCCTTTGGTTTGTATAATTCAACTAATTTTTTATCAATGTCTTTTTCGTAATTACATGTACCACTATCCATGTGGGTTTTTTCTATATAAGATGAATCTTTATCATAATTCATATGTATAAAAACATCTGCATTATTGGGTAATATAATATTATTATATATGTATGGATATGTTTCTAATGCTTTTCTTGGCTGTCCAGACAAACACAATGCAACTTTCATATATCATGTACATTTTTTATATTTATATTTATTTTACACATATATAAAATATTTGTAAAATATGTTATAATCTATTTTTTGAATACAAGAAACACTACGTCATAATAGTTTCTATGATAATGGTCAAATGAACGCCATCCTTTTGATACTGTTCTGAAATCAATAGTATTTCTAGTATTATTTATAGTAGTCCTATCTATTGTTTTTGTATGTTCACTACAATATTGTAATCCTGCCATTTGGAAACATTTTATAATTTCTTCTTTATCTATAAATTCTTTATTATATTCATTTTTTTGATTTGTTTCTTTTCCATTTGTACAATCTGAAACAAATAAGAAATAACCATCGTGTGTTAAAGCTTCTTTTATTTGAATACCGCATTGTAATAATCCATCATTACCACATAATTCAGTAGATGGATTAAAATGTATCATTGCACATACGTCATATATTATATCATATTTTTTGTTTGAATTGAAATTAAGAAAATCATCCGTATAATAATCAATCATACTTGTATCAATTTCGGCATTACGTAATAATTTCAACAAATTATCTCGTTCAGTACATTCAATATCAACCGCAGTATATAAACAATTATAAGTTTTCATTAAATATGGTGTTAGGTTCATACATCCAGCACCGATGTCCAAAATTTGTTTTGGAACTATTTTCATATCTTCTATAAATTTTAAAATTATATTTTGTTTCCATAACATATCCGCATTTACTAGTTTATCATTAAAACATATTTCACATGTTTTTTTGATGAATGGCGTTAATTCACTCAAAAATAGTTTCGACGAAGTATCATTTTTTTTTATATACGTATAATATTTATCCAAAATATCGGTAGAATCTAAACCAAGTTCTCGTTGTTTATAATATGCATAATGCGATACAACCGCGTTTCCATAGACCTCGTTTGAACGACCTGTCCAAATTGGAACGTATACCGACCACCAAACTTCGTCTTCATTCATTTCTGCATAATTATTCATAAGTTCTTTCAAATCACTACCTATCCAAGAACATGCATTGATTGAAACCGCGGGTGCCCCATTCAATGTAATATTTTTTCCAAATTTATATTTATCAATATTATTGTCTTGTAAATCTTTTAAAAATTGGCTATGTAAATCATAACAATATTTCAAATTACCCCAAGCGACTGGACAAAGTATTTCGTTATCATGAATAAAATCTCCTACCCGTAGTTTTATTTTTTTGTTATCCATAATATGTTGATAAACACGTGATATTGTATTTGGCCAAGTATTTCCTATTTGACTTTTTTGCTCTGGGTTATATATATTTTTTTTTTGTAACATCCAACTCATAAATTGATTGTTTATAATTACTGGATACAGTAACGGCGGATTTGGATTTTTGATACGATATTGAATAAAATCGGTAAATAAAGATTCGTCAAAATAAACAATATCATCATCCAATTTTAAATATACAGTATTGTCTTCGTTACATGACTTATATGCATTATTCCATATTAGACATTTATCATTTAGAATAATATTTCCATCAATATTGCAATATAAAGACGGTATTCATCAATATGTTGTTTGTATTTTAAAATCAATGGAAAAAGGATTTTCAAATAACATTCACGTCCACCAAATGTCAATACAACTATTTTCATATAATATACATTTATGAAAATATTATTTTATATAGTTTTTATCATATTTTTAATATTTACAATTCACAAAACAAAGATTCTGGTTTAACACACCAAATTGATTGATTGTTCTCATTATATTCAAATACCGATTTATTCAATAATATACTATTATATTCATTGATGTCCATTTCTTTCATTTTTTCAAAACTGCGGTCAAGTACTATGCTGTTCTCACTAAATACAGCATATCGTTTTGAACCAGTTTGCGAGAAAAAGTAGAAAAATCCTAAATATGGATGTTCGCTTCTTTTTTCATAGTTTGTATTCACGTTTTCCGTTATATTTTTATAAGAACCGTTCTCATATTTGCATAAATATAATGATGATGGAATTGGTAACAATGTTCTATTATATGTTTTGATTTCATTCATATATCTGTATTTTTGGAAAAAATCGAGAACAATGTTCTCAATAGGTATTTTTTGAATTTCCTTTTTTCTAATTTCATCAATAATACCCCATTCGTATTTTTCAACAATGGAAGAGAAGAATAAAAAGGATTTTTTTTCTTCGGTTTTGAAAGAATATGAATGAATATATGTAAAATCGAATACTACAAAAATATTGTTCTCATTAAACTCTAAAAAACCTTTGTATATTTTTTCCATCATCGATTCGTCTATTTTTTCTAATTCAAATATATCCAAAAGTTTTTTAATACATTCGTTTTTAAAATAAACATCATCATCTTCTTGTTCTTCAACATGTTCTTTATTTGAATCATCATTTACCGTTTGTTTATGTGGACAATTGAATTCAATAGAAGGGAAAGCAAATATATTACTTTTGTTCTCAAAAACAAATTCTAAAAATGGGATTTTACTACCTTTAAAATGACATTGTTCGTTTATTTTAAATATACAAAAATGTATTTTATATTTTGTAGAATCAAAATCCATACATGAACCAAAATTCCTATTCAAACGGTCATTAATATAATGATATTCTGAAACATCTTCGGTATATAAATTATTGAACGTATATGGTGCACTATCATATACATCTTCGTCTTCGTCGTTAATATCTTCATGATACAACTCTTCATTATCATCGAAATTGGTTAATCTACGTTGAATTGATTGTTGTATATCGTTTTTGTCTAAATCATAATCTGTTTTTATTTCTATTGAATTTGGTGTTTTTTTAATGGGGTTTTCAGGTTCTTTTGTTTCTTGATTTAAAAACATTTTTTTTACCTGGTCTATTTTATTTATAAAAAAGGACATCTGTATATATTTATAGGATATACAAAAATATAAATTTAAACAATATAAAAAAAATATGTATTATATTATATCCAACGGACAATATAATACCACTCGGTTTTAGTAGTAAAACTTTTTATTACAATGTCAGTAATTTCAGACGAAGAAATCAATAACTACAATGACGTTTATATGGAAGATGATTTTTCAATTTCCACTGGAAGTTATACAATAACATCGGATAAGAAAAAACGGTTAAAAACGTTAGAAGATATTAAACGTCTAGATAAAGGATACAACAAAGTTTTTCGTCATAAAAATAGAAAACAATACAGTATTGAATATTATTCAACATCCATTAATCCTGGTAAAAAAATCCGCAATGCAATTAATGGCGCATATACAAATTGTATAGTTGGTTCATTTGATGAAGATTTATTTTTTAAAATAAGATTATTGACCGATAAATGTGATGAAGATTTAACCACTTTGTATTACGATAGTCCAGAACAATATGAAAAACATTTCAATGACGTTATACCTGATGATACAAAAGAAAAATGGAAAAATAAATATGCAGATGAAATACATAAAAGACAAATGGCCGATTATGAAAAGAAAAATCGTAGATTATGAAACCAAAACCAAAACCAAAACCAAAACCAAAACCAAAACCAAAACCAAAACCAAAACCAAAAAAAAATAAATAAAAATAAAAATAAAAATATAAAAAATGTGTATAGATATATATATATATATATGAATATCTTATTCAATTTGCTTATATTTGCATTAAATTATAATGAACAAAAAATCAACAATATGGATATGGCAATTGATTTTTATAAAATAAATAAAATACCAGCATATATGCATATAGAAAAAAATAGTAGCGGTTATGATTTTAGGATTGATTCTATTGAAGAATTGAATAATACTATATTAGACTCTATACAAAAATATGAATTATTGTTAAAATTAGAATCTGATAAAATTTCAATATTTGAAAAAATATCTATAATAGAAGAATTGGATAAAGAAAATAATTATGGGCCAAATATATTGAATGGTGGTTTACTTGATAATTGGAATGATGTTTTTTAAAATTTCTGAATTTTTCTGAATTTTTATTATATTTAGTATAATAAAAATAAAAATATAGTATATACATGTCTGATTCATATAATTATAATTTTTTAAAAATTTTAACTGAACAATCAATTGATTTGGTTGATTCAAAATCGCTATTGACATATGGAATGATAGGAATAACGTGTGTAGTATTAGGTGCAGCGACCATATATGATGAGATAGATGGAGAAGCAAAAGAAGAAACCCCCGGTGAATCTGTATTTGCTGAGAATTTATCACCAAGTGGAGAAAAATCATTTATGGATACTGTAAGTGAAACAATCGGTGATAAAATTGAAACAATCGGTGATAAAATTGAAACAATCGGTGATAAAATTGAAACAACCGGTGGAAAAAAAGCTAAGAAAAATCGAAAAACAAAACGAAATGTTTCAAAAAAATAAATCAAATATATTTAGTATCATCATAATGAAGAGCATTGCATTTTGCGTGATATATAAATTGTCCATAATCACTTGAATCAGTGGGTTTTTCTTCGACTGCTAACATTGGATATACTGCTGCTCTACGCCCATTTTTAGTAATCGTCCAGTCTACTGCGAAAGGTATAATATTTGGGTCTTCCAATGATTGTTTAGCGTATTCTAGTGTATATGTATTCAAAAATCGTTCCGCAGTGGGTCTATTCAACATGTACATTTGAGACCCCCATAAACGATCAATATAACTGAAATATATGAGGTTTTCATCAATTATATCCAATTTTTGATGATAAAATTCGGGTTCGTGATAAAATGTTAATTCTACCGGTTTAAATGGAAACAAGTATCCCAACATGAGTATTTCCAAATTTCTGCGTTCATATTTAGCAATCGTCTCTGGTATAATATAAGTTATATCCCGTCGAATATGAACATCATCTTCACAAAAAATACCATATTCTGCATCTGAATTTAAAAATCTTGTGAACATGTCTAAATGACCTAACATACACGACCATGGACGTTTATGTTTATCTTCAACTTCTGATAATCGTGAATCATTGAATTCTACTACCGGACAATAACTCGCTTCTATATTTTCATGTTCGAATCTGAATTTCATTTTTGTATGTTTTTCAGAATCAATTCTTGTTAAAACGTAATAATTCACCTTTTTCATGAGTTCAATTTATATATTTATTATAAAAATCTTTAAGTTTTTATAATAACTTTATTTAGTGTAATTATTATTTTTCAAATATTACACCTTTGAAACACCCATTTCTCGGCAAGTTTCAAGTGACAAAGGACTAAACAATATTATTTAGCATAAATTATTATATTCATAATAAGGTTTTATAATTAAGATATCAACTATGAAATATAACAAAAATAAATTGATTGACCAACACCACATTGTTCCAAATGTTCTATATTTAAAATAGAAAAAGATAGATGCAAAAAGTGAAAATACTATAAACAAATTCAATATAGGTAAATGTATGAAAAACAAAGGAATTATATAGAATAATAATGTTATATAAAAAAACACATTATCGTACCCTTTTGTACCTATCCATTCCCATACTAAATGGCCGTTTTTTCCGATTGTTGTTTCGAAAATAATGGTTTTATATAATTCTATATAAAAACAGTAAAATAGTAAAAATATAATATAACTTAATAAGATTGTGTATTTTATAGTATTATTATGAATCATAAATATTAATATCAATATTTGTAGTAAAGGAATCCATCCGGCAATTCTTGATAATAAATTATTCATATTTTTATTTGTTAAATTTCTCCATAAAAAAAATTCTATTAATTGCATAGAAGCAGCTACAAATAACAACGCATAAACTAATGGATTTTCAAAAGCTTTGGTTTTATATTTACTAAATGTGTTTGTCAAAAAAATAAATAATAATGCTAAACATGAAAAAATAAATGTATTCAACGATATATCGGCATTCCAACACATTAAAATATATATATAAATTATTCTACACCTTCGTGCATTTTAAATGCAGATGGTAAGGTGCAACCGACTGTTGATAACTCGGTCCATAATGGGCTCCATCCGGGTATTTGTATATTTTCGTTATAACATAGCAGTTGCTTTATCAAAACATGTCTTAAAGAAAACATTCATTTCATCAACACTTGCACCTACTACTACATCATCTGGAACATAGGATACATTTCCTTTTTCATAACATAATAAAGTAGGTATGGACCTAACCATTTTCTTACTTTTCAAAAATGCATAAAGTTCAAATGATTCATCTACATCTACTATGATTGGTTGTACATTCATCGGCATTTGACTAAATACGGCATATACTTGTTGTTCTATTTTTTTACATGGACCACACCATTCAGCTCCGAATTTTAATACTACTATACCATCATTTTGTTTCAAAATTTCTGAAAAATCTTGTAAACTTAAAGTTTCTGTAATAATCTTCTGAGGCATTATATAGTATTTACATTCATTTTATTTATGTTGTTTTTTCTTTGTAATTTTACATATTTATTGAAAAAAAGCATATAAAGCATAAATCAAAGTAACATTATATGCATACTCAATGTCGTGATTTCAGTTTATTTGTAAAAGAAATATTAGGTGATTATTTTTCAAATAAAAAAGTATTAGATGTAGGGTCGGGTGATATAAATGGAAACAATCGTTTTTTATTTGAAAATTGTCATTATGAAGGAAATGATGTTATATCGGCAAATAATGTTACAATTGTATCAAAAACAAAAGATTTGCCGTTTGAAGATAATACATTTGATACAATAATATCCACTGAATGTTTTGAACATGACCCTGAATATGTTGAATCTTTAATTAAAATTTATAAATTATTGAAGCCAAATGGTTTATTTTTTTTTACATGTGCTTCCACTGGTAGAAAAGAACATGGCACCAGAAGAACAAACCCAAATGAATCATATGGTTCAATTGGTAATTTAGAAGATATGATTGATTATTATAAGAATCTTACTGAAATTGATTTGAATGAAGTATTGAACTTGAATCAATCATTTTCATCATGGGATACTTATTATAATTCAGAATCATTTGATTTATATTTTATTGGAATTAAAAAGGGGGATAGTTCTCCTATTAAATTGATAAAATACATTAAAGATTTTGTTGTATGTACTTCATCCAATATTGGGACAGTATCACTTGATACAATTTTCAATAAATATGACACCGATAAAAATAGTAGTTTTCATAATTATACAAGACAATATAATAAATTATTAAATGATTTTAGAGATGAGCCAATCAAATATTTGGAAATCGGAATTTTTAATGGCGGAAGTATAAAAGCTTTTAAAGAAGTATTTGAAAAATCTAATTGTATTTTAGGTTTAGATATTGATAAACGATGTAAAGAATATGAAGACATTCACAATAATATATTTGTAGAAATAGGAGATGCAACTGATAATGATTTCATAAAAACAATCACAGAAAAATATGGAACATTTGATGTTATTTTAGATGACGGTTCTCATGTTAATAAAGATGTAATAAAGTCATTTGAATTATTATTTCCATTACTAAACAACAATGGATTATATATAATTGAAGATACTATATGTTATAAATCACCTCCGCATATAGATAATAACTATGAAAATCATTTACAATATTTTTTTAAATACACACAATATCTAAATCAATGGCGTTATGATTCAACAGAAGGAATAAAAGACAATTGTACCGACCCTTTCAAAATCAAAAAAAAAACAGACAATGTTTTTGAATATTCCATAGATAAAATAGAATATGGTTGTTCGTATATTGCTATTCATAAAAAAATTAGAACACATTGGATTGCATAATAGATATTTGAAAATTTAATGATTTTTCATAAATTTTCATTTCAAAATATGAAAAATATTTAGCCGAAAAATTCCTAAATACTTTTCCTAAAATACTATAAAACGATGCAATCAAATCATAATTTGAATATTCACATGTATTCATTGGATGAAATATTGGGAATCTTTGATTTAAAATATCAACTTACGATTGATGATTTAAAACGCGCTAAAAAGAAGGTTCTCATGTTACATCCAGATAAATCCAAATTATCGGCTGAATATTTTCTTTTTTATAAAAAAGCTTTTGATATCATTGTCCAGTTTTATGAAAATCAGAATAAACAAAACAAATCAGTTGAGAACTTTGAGTATAAACCCCTAAATGGAGAACTTAACAAAACAAACATAAAAAATGTTACTTCCGCGATTAAAGAAATGAATCCCGAAAAATTCCAAAGTAAATTCAATCAATTATTTGAAGAAAATATGGCTAAAAAACCAAATTCGTCCAAAAATGAATGGTTTGCAAAAGATGAACCTATATACAATATCGACCAAAACGTAAATGCTAGTAATATGAGAGATGTTTTAGAGAACATGAAACAAAATAACGGCGCAATCATCAATTATCGTGGAGTAGAAAATCTTTATTCATCCGGGTCGGGAACCAATGTATATGACGATGATGATGATATAACCGATAATTCATATGTAACAAGCGACCCATTTAGTAAATTAAAATATGATGATTTACGGAAAGTGCATAAGGACCAAACTGTATTTGCAGTAAGTGAACGCGATTTTGAAAAAGTTCAGACATATTCATCCGTCGACCACTTTGTCAGAGAACGTAGTCGTAATTTATTGGATCCTATGGAAAAACAACGTGCGGAGCAGACGCTTGCTGCAAAAGAACGTAAAATGCAAGAAGAAATGATGAAACGACAATATCAATCGAATTTGAGAACAATGCAATATGAAGAAAAAAACAAGGCGGTATTATCATCGTTTATGATGCTTGAAAACAAACGATAAATCATATTTTTAACTATTCATTCAACAATTCACTTTGAAGAATATGTAATGTAATATTTGGATGTTTTCTTTCTTCATAATATGTTCCATTGAAACTACAAAGGTCATTACTTATTCTACACGTATAAGCATAATTGTATTCTATTATTCCGGATAAAATATCCATTTTTCCAAATTTTGTACATTTTCCTAGGTGAAATATTTTGTCATCATATGGTTTGAAATATACGCAATTTTTACATATTGGAACTTTTGAATTTATAATAAATTGTTTTTTTTCCATAGAAAACACTGTTGTAAATAATAATAATAATAATACAAAAATCATTTCTTTGTATTATTATCCAAAAAAATTTTATATAGTTTGATTATAATATTATTTTCTAAAAAGCCAGTCTTTTTGAATATCCAACATTAAATGGTCATAATTAACGACACGTTTTTCAATATCACTATAATCTTGATATTGAGTTACTGTTGCAGGAACAATCATCAACCAAATACCAGTTTGTTGTAATCGTTTCCAATACATATCCAGCGCAAATTCGCGTTTATTATGCGGATTACGCATCAACATTTGTGCACTCTCTTTGAAATTTGCAATAAGAGTATCATAATAATGGGATTTTACAATATATCCTGTCGTAGTTTGATTATTGAATGCGCGTATGCAATAATCAGTAACTCTGGTATATGGTGGACAATTATTACCTCCAATGATGAGAACATCCCAACATTGCAATTCTGTGTTTTCTTCGAATTTTTTCAGGTTTTCGGAAAGTAGGTCGGGTTGTAAAAATGTAATATCGTCTTCGACAATGAATACATGAGGATATTGACGTTCTTTTGCCAATTCTAAACATCGAATATGACTTAATGTACAACCGATAGCACCTTCTGCCATTTTAATTGCATTGATTCTTTCGGCATCAATATTCATTTTTTTTAATTCTTGTCGAACATGTTGAAGTCGGTCAGGTCTTGACTCTAAATTAATATACAATGTGTGCTTTAATAATTCCATGGGTATACTACATGGAATTATTTATATCTTTTTGTTTTCATATTTGGTTTTTATCAAATTATAAACCATTTATGAACAATATAAGGTTGTATATGGCATTTATAACTACATTTCGAGGTTGATTTCGTTGTATTGAAGTTATTATGTTATAAAGCATGTTAATTATGTAGGTTTTATTATTTTTTACATTATCTGGTAGAGGTGCTGGCACAGGTGCAGGAGCTGGTGCTGGAGCTGGTGCTGGTGCAGGTGCTGGCTCAGGAGCAGGAGTTAATGCAGGTAATACATTTGCTTTGAATTGTCCAACATAATTACCAGGAGGAGATGTGTTCATTACTATATATGCACGTGATTTTGCATCAATCGAAATACCAATACCATACGATGTACTTGACTTCCAAACCAAACAAGTAAAATGTCCAGTGCCCGCAGAGAATCCGGGATTTGTAAAATCATACATTTTCACTTCATTATACCAAGCGTCCACTGATTTTTTCAATAAAACCATCATATTAGTACCATATCCACTAAAATATGCCAAGTTTTCACCATATAATCTATTTCCACTATGTTGAAATACATTGGTTGTCAGTAAATTGTTTGACCATTCTTGTGAAGCATTTGTAATAGTATCATCCCAAGCAAGTGGTGGTGCCTGATGCATTGTTCTGTATTTATTTATATAATTGGTAATTTCTGTTTTTTGCGAATCTGTCAAAGTTGACATTATATAATATGTGTGTACAATTTTTCCTAAATTATATACACCATAATGCAGTGAATACTATTGTAATTTACAAAGTAGAAATTGCGGTAATAGTTGGTAGTAGTTTATTTTTTATATCAATTAAATTTCTACGAATAGTTTGAATAGAACAATCCATGATATCCGCAACCACTCCATTAGTCCGTAACATTTCAAAATCAGTGGAATATTTATAATACATGATTCTCATTTGGAATGGAGGTAGTTCGCGTACTTTTTCCCATATTTTTGTTTGAAATATCAAATCGTCTTCATTATCTATCCATTTGGTTTTATGGGAATATATAGAATTGTGCACAGTATTTTCCAACAAATAATTGTCAAATCCCATATATATCGGTTTCAATTGAATATTGTAGAGTTTATTATTTTCTTCAACCGTCTTCTTCTTTTTTAGATATGTTTTGGGTAAAGCATTAATCGGTATTAAATTTGACATACCCTGTTGTAATTCATTTTTTATATAAAAATCAACGTAGGTAATAAATGTATCATTCCCATTGTATCTTTGTATACCTTTATACAATCCATATAATGCATATGATGCCATTTCGTCATTTTTTATATGACCACATTTATGTTTATGGAAACGTTTGAAGTGAATTGCCTTTGATGTAGCCCAGCTTTTGTAACTATCAAATAATACGTGATTTATTTGTTCCCGCATTTCGGGAGTTGTTCCTGGATGTTGAATAATATGTTTAATTCGTTGTTGTGAAATCTTATTCAAATTTGCACATGTGGTTAGTGCTATAAAAAATAGAAAAGATAGAATATATAAGTACATGACTAATATAAATGTACTTATATATTTATATTGATTTCATAAATATTTTACATGAAAGCATAAATGGCGCCCATAGATGCACATGCATGAAACATTGCATGATGAAAAATATGTGATTCTGAACACCATTGAATTTTTGAACAATAGTTACTATAATAAATAAAATATATGACAAGTAACAATAAAATAAAAAACAAAAATATCATATAATTGGGTATATTTTTGAAAAACAATACATATACAATGAAAACAATCAATGATATTTTTGCAAAAATACCATCTACTATATGAAAACCTGAATGTTTTTTTCCATTGTACCAAAATAATATTGACGCAAATATATTAAATAATATAAAAGCTACTAGTATGTATTCAAATATATAAATATATTCTCGATATAATACAAACTTTTTTATGAAAATATAAATGGGTATCAAAAAAAATAATGATGATATTAATAAAATACGGTTTTTTTTAAATATTTTATTCAAATCAAATGTATCAAATACTGAATTCATTATATTTTTCATTTTATTATATATATGTATTTATAATAATATCATATTTTACACATTCATTTTTTGAAAAACTTCGCTCCCTGTTAATGTAGTGTTATTAAATAAACAATCAACCAAATCACTTACAATTTTTTGATGTTTCATCAAAATATTTTTTGCCTCACTTAGAGCAAACGTCACTAATTCCAATGTCTCACGGTCCATCATGTCCTTTGTTCTTTCAGAATACTTGGAACCCAATGCTAAACTTCTACCTAAAAACGGATTTCTATCATCTTCTACATTTTCATTATAAAATGCCTCCAATTTATTTCCCATACCATAATTGCCTATCATTCGTTTTGCTAAACTGTTTGCTTGTTTTAAATCCTGAACTGCGCCTACGGACACATATTCATTTCCGTAAAAAATAGTTTCAGCGGCTTTTCCTCCCATGGTTACTATCAATCGTTTTAATAATAAATCTTTTGTATATAAACCACTCTCGGTTATATTCAAATATTCATTGAATAATGTATAACCGCCGGCGCCATTATATGTACTTTGAATAGTGACTTTTTTCAAATCAAAATATTCTTTAAAATGGGCAGCTAAAAAAGCATGTCCGATTTCGTGGATTGCTACACGTTTGAGTGAATCGGGTGAACGTTCATCGCGAGTTTTCACAATACCTACAATTAATTTTTCCAATGCATCTACTATATTGGCTTCGGTTATCATGACGGAACCGTTTCGAACTGCATATATGGCGGCTTCGTTCAATAAATTTTTTAATTGTGCACCTGAAAATCCAGCAGTTAATTCGGCAATATAATCTAAATTAATATTTTCGTCTAGTTTCTTGTTGGTCGCATGCACTTCTAAAATGGATTTACGAGATTCACGATCAGGATAGGGTACGGTTATAATGCGGTCAAAGCGCCCCGGGCGCAATAATGCGGCGTCTAAAACATCTTTACGATTGGTTGCGGCAATTACCATTAGACCATCATTATCGGCGAATCCGTCCATTTCGGCTAAAAGTTGATTCAGCGTTTGTTCTCGTTCATCATTCGCCATATTAATACCCGCCCCGCGTTGTCTACCAACCGCATCGATTTCGTCTATAAAAATGATACAAGGTCGACTATTACGAGCTGTTTCAAATAAATTTCGAATTTTGGATGCACCCATACCAACGAATATTTCAACGAATTCACTTCCAGCAGTTGCAATGAAATTTGCATCGGCTTCACTTGCAATGGCTTTTGCAAGTAGCGTTTTACCACTACCTGGCGGTCCTTCTAAAAGAATTCCGCGGGGTATTTTCGCCCCGGCCATTTCATACAATGTAGAATTTTTCAAATAAGAAACAACTTCGGTACATTCGCGCATAATTTCTTCACTTCCTGCGAAACTAGATAATGTGATATTGTTTTGTTGCATAGAAAGTTTATCGACATTGATTTGCGTTTTTTTACCCATGTTTGGACCAAATCCGCCCCCACCCATGGGGGATTGGTTCATATTAAAAACGCGAAAAATGGATAATAAGATTAATATGGGAAAAATAGAATTTACTGCGAAATTGAACAAATTGGCTGCGCCTACAACAAATTCATTTTGTGGCGGGTCTTTTAAAAATACGGTGTTTACTTCATTTTTATCGGCAAGTTCTACAATCGAATTCACAATTGCTGGATTGATAGTAGTAATTGAATAATCTAAAATTGGTTTATCTGTGGTTTCAGTATTATGAGATACTACTGTGTCTAATTTTGGCTGAAAATACAGTTCAGATATTTTGTGTGTTTTTATTTTTGAAACGAGATTTGTGTATTGGTCTTCGTATAAATATGGTTTAATTTTTTGAACAATATCCGAATCTGTAATCGGATAACGAATCTGTCTTGGGACTTCTAATGAGTTTGTATAACACAAACAACTAACAAATAGTATAAAAATATACATACTTTATACTATTTGTCACTATATTTCTAAATTGTTTTTCATTTTTGTATTTTTGTATTTATCTACTTCATGATGACTGAACCATTAAAGTATATGAACCTAATTGATATAGTGTTTCCTCATGTATTTTGCAATGTTAAAGTAAGTTAGTTCGTCTCCCTCGTTTATTCTAAGAAGATTACGAAGGTTTTCATCGGGATTGATTTTGCGCCCATCGGTTGTAAGACCATTCACCCTGATATATGTATTGATTGCCCTACTAACAGTTTCGCGTAATATTACCGTTCCAAGAGGTTTGTCTAAAAATATAGCAAGTTCGTCACTGATAAGTGTTGGCGCTGCGAGACCACTAAACCGTGAATTAGTTTGACAACTCATATTTCACGTAGTATATAATACTATACAAGAATATAGCTTTATGTTGGTTCATAATATATTTTAGACCATTCCGGTGTGTTATTTTTTATTATACCGTATGACTGTATAAATTTTATATTGATTTACGTATACGACAATTAATTTTAATAAGATATTTTTTTATAATTATGATCATGTGATACATTTACCTTAATATATTTTAAATTTTCTTCTCCTATTCCAAAAGCCATAATTCTTTCGTATATTCCTCCAATATGGCTAAAATGAGAACAATTTGGAGGTTCAATACACCAAGGATATAATTTGTCATATAATTGTATGACCCATTCCATTATTTTTTCATAAGTTTCATTGGGGATAATATAACTATTATATAATGGATATTGATAACTCTTACTAAATGATTTATTGAAAAAACCTTCATAATCTTCAATTATATAATTAAGTGTATTAGGTTCATTCCACGATTCATAACTACAAAAATCAAAATGAAAGATATCAAAATAGAAAGTTGTCGGTTCTTGAGTTATATTTTTTTGTAAAAAATCAATTATATCATCATTAAATACCATATCATATTGAAAAAAACCTATATATTTGTAATCTTTATGTAAATTATTAGCATATACATGATATAAAGCTGAATTTTCATTATATCCTATCTCTTGAAAACTATTATTGTAAATAGGTAATTCCCATTCATTAATAATTTTATATTTATTTTGTGTATAGTATTTTTCTATATTTTCATTGACTGCGTAAAATGTGAAATATTTTAAAAGAATATCTTCGGGAATATTTTTATAACAATCATCAAAAATGTTTTTATGGAAAACTATAAAAATTTGAATATCGTCCATTATATTTTAGTTATATATAAAAGATTTTAAATTTATTTTCAAATTAAAATAAAACGAGAGTTCAAATATTCATAGGTGAATATTACCAAAAAATTGAAATACTTTTTTTCAAAAAATAGATTTGATAATAACAATAGAAAAGCAATAACAATGGCAACAACAATGAAACTACGTAATGGAAAAATCTTGGTAAAAAAGGATAATTATTTTGAAAAATTGAGTTATTTTTCGAATATGTATAACGACGTAAGTAATAGTTTTAGTATCAATTATCATAATAAAAAAAGGATTGACGTGATATATAATATTTATTCTCTATTATATGATGCATTTGAAAATATCCATCATGAATTTGTAATAGGAGCTAATAAAAGAGAAGATTCATTCCTTAATCTTATAATTGTTTTAGAAAGAAGAGGAAATATGATACTTCGCGATATTGTATTACAAGATATTCAACAAAACGACACTAATCTAGAACAATTACAAAATATTATCGAAAAGACTATTAAAAAAATACAAAAACATAAAAAATTATACAAGAAAGAGAAAAACAACCTATTATGTAGGTTATCCTGTAAAATAGGAAGTCATTTAACACTATATGTAAATTCGTTTCTATAAATACAAAAACTACAAAAAATATAAAAAGGTGTAAAAAGAACCCTTTTTAATTGCTGTTATTTTCTACGTTGTTATTTTGATTTTTCAAACGTTCTAATTCTTCTTTCATAATATTAATAGTATCTGATAGTTCAGTTACTATTTTTTTAAGTTCAGTTAATTCATTGTTTTCATCTTTCCAAGAAACATTTCGTTTTGGTCTTTCTTCTACTATTTCATTATTAAGTTCGGCGTGAATAACTGCATTAATAGGGATTTGCACATCTTCGTTAATGGATATTTTTTTCGACATTGGCGATTGACCATACATTTTTAATTCAAGTTCTCGTTGTTCCATTTGTTGTCGTATAAGTTCGTCCATATTTGTAATGGCTTCGTCTGATATTTTTTCAGATACAATATCATTGGATGGTGGTAACGGTTTTGTATTCATTGATTCGTATTCTTTTTGACGATTATTGAATTGGTCATTGTAATAAGATACACGTTCATTACTTCCAGTTGTTGATGGTAAGCTTGTATTTCCATAATTTGGCTGAGATAATGAAGTCGGCGTTTGTTTTGGTTGAAACATTTCTTTTAGCGAGTTCACCATGAAAGATATTGTTGCGCGGTTTATGTTCTGCAATTCATCTTTTGTTTTTATTGTTTTTGCATTTGGATATTCTTCATAAAAATGTTGAATCACTGATTTGAACCATTGGGTTTGTTGAGAACCTAGATTGTTGAAAATGGGTGTTTTTTGAATCGTGTTCCATAATAATTTTTGGTTTTCG
>Ga0214921_10004441_pt1 | contig 20639 bp, 5 predicted proteins | sample LL1505_MetaG_FD_177992 | JGI IMG/M metagenome (GOLD analysis project Ga0214921, IMG submission 177992) | Freshwater microbial communities from Lake Lanier, Atlanta, Georgia, United States - LL-1505 | ecosystem: Environmental > Aquatic > Freshwater > Lake | place: USA: Georgia | collected 2015-05-28
AATATTCCCGGCAGTATTATTGTAATTAGGAGTAAAACTTTCTTTACTAAACACTCCCAATAACGTATTTCCAATTTTTAATTTTACTATAGTTTTTGTTGCATCAGCAGTGTCTTTTAGGTCAACAACTTCATACCCAGAGGTGCCTTGTTGTGCTGTATAAATGGGGCCAGCTAGTCTTGTGCCTTGCCCATCATTAAAATATAGTTGTCTTCTTGCACTGTCAATCCATAAATCACCTGGGCTTAACACTGGCTCAATGTTACCAATTTGTGGTCTGTTTGGTTCTTTAAAGACACTGCCATTAAAAATTCTAATTTTTTCTTCGCTAGTGTCATACCAAATTTGACCTGTAATAGGAGCAATTGGTTCTGTTGTGCTGGCAAAATTTTCTAATAATTTAACAAAATTTTGATTAAATTCTAAGCCATAATTTTGTGTACTTTTACCAACCAAAGTTAAATCTGTGCTGACTTTATCAACACTGTTATCTAAAATATCTGTTAGTACAGTACCATCGGTTTTAATTATAGTATATGGCATTACGTTCTTCCAGTGTAAATTATGTAATTCATACCAGCAGGAGCATTAGTTCTTAGATCGGGAAGATAAAATTTAAAAATTCCATTATCTAAGAAAGGTGTAACACCTAATACATCAACCAAATATTGATATTCGTTTCTAGGTAACGAACGACCATCACATAAAATATATCCTGAGGGAATTGTAGAAATATTTGGCCATACTATAATAGAACCTAGTTGTATTGTGGCCCTACTGAATGAGCTGAGTACCTGAGCTCCGGTTAACTTAACTAGTTGTTGGGTATTGTCTTCAGGATTATTATTTAATTTTCTACTAACTAATAGTAGATCCGTAGTAAGTAAAGATAAATTAGCAGGACTAGGTTTTGTAAATATAATTTGAGAATTTAAAGTAGCTACTAGAGTGCCTGCTAAATTTTGTAGACTATCGCCCACAATTACAGTTTCAGCATTAATATCACTCGATGTCATAGTAATACTAACACCGTCTTTTATATATTTCGCAGAATCTGCCACCCCAGTTAAAGAACCTCGAAAATTTGTTGCCCATATAGTATTAAATTTTAAGGATGTAGACCCTATATCATTCATACTGTCATTCATCGGCAATAACACCGGGCCTGATGTTTTTTCTAAGAAAAGTTGGCCCTGAATTATAGTATTATCACTTAATATACTAGTGCCGTCTACAGATAAATTACCACCAACAACCAATGATTTATCAATCCATGCTCCGCCAAGTGTTTTAAAACTCGGTACATCTGGATTTATTACATCGTTATCATTGGTTCCTGTAATTATTACAGAAGAATCTGTTTTAATATTGCCTGCTACATCCAATGCTTCGTCTGAAGCTGTTTTGTTTATGCCTACTCTTCCTATGGCATCTAGGGTCATGACTGACTTACTTTGACCGCTATCAAATAACTTGAAAGTTATTCTTGACCCAGAAGTTTTATTATAAATTACAGAAGTATTAGTTGTTGGTTCGATTCCTATGCTCAAAGACAAATCTGATCCGATGCTTAGACCATTATTATTTCTAACATTAAATCCTTGATTAGTTGTGCTTACAACGTCAGATCTTAAAAAATTAATCGCGTCTACTGTGGCATCTCCTATTATCAGAGATTCTGCTTTTTCGCTAACGCCCCAAAATTTGTTTATTTTTGTTGCTGTTTGAAATTTTGTCGAACTTAAGGTGATACCTTGTTTAATTAAAGCAAATCCGTCAATCACAGATTTAGGAATAAATTCTCTATCACTAAGTATAGCTACTCTATTATTTTTAACAAATAAAGTTAATATTGCTCTGGGAATATTACCCACAGCATCTATAATTGTTTCAACTTCGGCTGTAGTTTTATCCCCTGTTTGATATTTGGGTCCTACTAATGTCCAATTACGTTCATTGAAAATATATAACTGTTGTTTAGTAGTGTCCACATAGAGATCACCGAGTTTAAAAGGAAGACTCGGTGAAATAGGAGGAGGATCGCCTACTCCTTTTTTTATTACGCCTAATGGTGCCCAATTTGTTCCATCAAATACTTTTAGTCCTTTTTCTATAGAACCTTCTGATAAATTATACCATAATTGACCTTCGATTGGAGTTGTCGGCGGTGTAGAATTTGCAAAGTTTTCTAGTAGATGTAGAAAATTTTCTCCTATAATACCGCTGTAACTTTGATTATAGTTTTTACCTATAAATGTCAAACTGGTTTCCTGATTCAAATCTCCGTCAACGACTGAGATCGGTTCTTTGGAAGTATCAGAATATTGAATATTATAAGGCATATCAGGTTCCCATTAACCCAGTTAAACTTTGTATTCTAACTGTGTAATCTATTTGAATAAGTCTATTCAAACTTTTTTGTACTGGATGAAATACCACGTGGGTTAGTAATCTACTTTGAGTTGTTTCACTGTACGATTTTAATCCTAATTCATCAAATACATATTGAGCTTCGTTGTTAGTTGTATTATCAAATGCTTCTTGCCCACTAGGCTCGCCATAATCCAGTAAACAAGTAATAAACACGTCAGTATAATTAGTACCTGTAACGTGCCTAGTTTCTATATAATTTCTTACAGGATCTTTATTGTTTACGCTTTGATCATCTACAACTTTAGAATATGTAGGGTTATATAAATCAGCATTAATACCAGTAGTATTTGGCGTCAAATATGTAATAATTCCTGTGGGGTCTACTGCTGTGCCTCCGTTGCCAAAGGCCATTTCATAGATATATCCCTGGCTAGAATTAGCTATACTTTTGGCCAAAGCTACACTCATATTTTCATAATGTATAGCGTTACGTTTATTGATGTAGACTTCTTTGGAACTTGGGTCCCAAATCTTAATATGTCCTTCTATATGTATTCCGCTAAAATCTTTGTTTTGCATGATTATTTCTCTATCAAAATATTTATTTTATCCGTTATCTAGTTTTCTTGGGTTAGTTTTCAAGAAATATGCTACTTCATTCGTCGAATCAGCTAGGTTTTTTCCCGGGTCATTCCATGGCGTAAGAACTTTTCTAACAACCTGTATTCTTATTCCCGGTACATCTGGTATATTCTCTAATCTTACATTTGTTGTCATGTTATCTACAGTAAAATCTGCAGGGTATTCAATATCACCCTCGGGGCTTTCTGGATGAATTTCGTCACGGTGCAGTACGTATGGATCCTTTCTTTGTCTAATGCCGCCAACAAATACTTCAATCCCGTCCTTTTTCGGTATGTATGGCAATTCTATTAAATGTGTACTGTCCAATAAAGCATCGGGATATTCTTCTGGCGGCCATACTGTAATTTCTTCTCTATCCCGATACGGTATAGCTTCATTTCCACTGATATCGAATACTTTTTCGTTTATTACATGAACGTTTGCTATACCAGTACCCCATGTTCCTCTTCGAAGCTGACTCAATGTATTTCCATTTTTAATAAAATATTCTATTCTTTCTCCATTTACATAGATAACGCCCGGAATATTTGATTCAATTAAAGGGTTGTTTAATGTAGTACCATCTTCAACTATTATTTCTTTATCGAAATACTGTAAATTCTCTGCCAAAATAGTAGTTCTATTTTTACTAATTCTTCTATAATGAACTCTATTTAACATATCTTTGAATTGCATAAAGGCAATATTGTCTCTTACTATGTTATTAGAAAAAGTTAAAATTGAAAATTTATCTGATTCTAAAGGAAGTAAGTTGACTATAATTTCTGTTTTGTCTTCTGATAGTACATAATCTATATTAGGTGTTAATAGAATTTTATTTTTAATGACCCAAGCATAATTAGTATCGATAATAGGTCTACCAAGTTTAAAGATTCCAGCATTAACTCTAACAGCATCTACATAATATATACTATTTTGATATCGATCTACTGTATGGTAAACTCTGTAGTCTGTTCTTTGAATATCTAAAATATCATGATTAAACATAGAAATAATTTCTATTTTGGTGCCATTTGGGAATTGATTCTTAAATTCAATGTAATTTACACGATTTTCAGTACCTATCATATATTCGGTATATTTTGTTATAGTAACCAATAGTTTGGCATTTTCTATATAAAAATTATCTTGAACTATGATTTTTGAATTTAATAAATCTAATTTATATCCATTTGCTAGAAACACTTGTACATCATTAATATAAACTTTAAAATCTGTTACAGCATATTGATTAATATCAGATTTGCCCAATGGAATATCATATTCATATACAAAATCTTTTAATATAAAATAAAACGAGTCAACGGAATTTAATATTTCATTACCTACTTTAACAATAGCATTATATTCTAACGGTAAAAGATTACCAATAGGATTGATTAAATTATATCTAGAAATATCTTCATTATATGTAATTGTTTCTCTAGAAACAATACTGGTTGTTCTAGACGAATTACCAAATATTAGATAATTTATTATTTGTCCAGGGTTCAGATCGAATGTAAATCTTAATCCCACTTTATTGTTTATTTTGAATAAACTATAGTTTTGAACTTCGCCTGATATTAATACTAGTAAACTTATACCTTCTTCCCAAGGATAATCTGTTATTATTTCATTAGTTTTGTTTTCTACGATTTTATAATTATTATCTAAAACATCTACACCATTAAACCCTAAACTAATAATAGAAATATATTTGTTCGCAGCCGGTGTTTGAGATAATGTTACCAATGAATTGTCAAAGTCTATAATATAATCAACATCTGGCTGTAGTATAATCGTGTCTAACTTTACTATAACAGCAGACTTACTATTAGGATACTGCCCTATTTTAAATTCGCTATTAACACCGTCTGTCAAGTAATTCTCACAAAGTATATCACTAGACCCAGAAAGATTACTATCAATTACTTTTATAACTAATGTATCTACTAGATGTCCCGGCAGCATTTCCTCTGGTGCGGGGCTAGTTGTTGGACTGACAAATCTGTCACCATCGACAATAATATCTTCTGCTGTTAATCCAGTAGCAGAAGTATATGCTATATTACCACCTTGCAATAATGTATCGTATATTTTATTGTCATTCTGTATAGGATCCCACCCTTTGTCGCCCCAAGTATTATTATCACTATCCCATGCTGTGGGTTGGGCGAAATTTATACCAACTATACTGACACCGCCGTAATCTATTCCGCTCATTAATTGAGCAAAATCTTTACCTATCATACCGGATTCTGGGTCATAATAATGTTTAATTCTATCCAATGCCGAGTGATGGTAAAAATCTTTTTCGTATGTTACTGTTATGATAGTGCCTGTAGCAGGGGGTTGAAGGAATGTTATTTGGCCATAATAAACCGTATAATCTTTTTCTTTTGATGTTGTTTTAATTATAGTATAGTTTTCACTAATTACATCAATAGTTCTTTCATCAATAGTAAATTGTACTAGAATTTTTTTATATTCAGTATTAGGACTATACATTAAATCAAAAGTAATTTTGGCATCATCACCATTAAAAATATCTATTTGTTTCAGTGGTAGTATTTGATCTAATGTTTTTTTAGTGTAACGATCAAATTTTAATGCTATAAGATTACTTCTAACAAGATCATTTTTTATAATAGCCACTGCTTGTGCTTGAGTACCCCCAACACTCAAATGTCCTTCTATTATAATTTCAGGTGCTTTTAAATATCCGGCACCTTGATCTAATATTTCAATTTTTGCCACGTGATTTTTGGCTATAAATGCTCTAGCTCGAGCTGGTCTTGTACAATTTCCTATAATTTTTATCAAAGGTCTGGAAGTATATCCTTTACCTGGATTCGAAATAACTATATCTTTTATACTAAATCCTATGTTATCACGCCATAAACTCCACGGATATTCGTTTACAATATTATCATAATAATATAGCTCATCATCATTAATTTTGGTAGCAATTGCTTCTATGGTGCCATTACTAATATATGACGGTAAGTCGAAATCAGTTACCATACTTTGAGTGTTTTCCATGTTATTATAAACACTGACAAATTCTCTAATTTTGGTACGATAGGGTTTAACTTCAGAAATATAGTTTTCAAAATCTTCTAAATTGTCATTACTATATGTTATTTTTTGTTTTAGTTTACCTACATTATGTAATGCCTTGACAAAACTAGATTTAAAAATCCAATCCAAGTATGGCTGTTCTTGTAATGCATATTTGATGCTAAGGAAAAATAAATTCAAATATAATATTCTTCGATCATCTATCAAAATTCTATCTTTCAAACTGTTTAAAATTATGCGTAGTTCAGTGGTCCCAGCATTATCAAATTTATTAGAATCATATAAGCCACTATCATATCCTAATTTATTTTTAACAAAATTATAAAAATTAGTTGATATCTGAATAGATCCGTTTTGCCTTCCTACTACTTTATAACTTTGTGTATAATCAATAGACTCAACATTGGAATATTTTACCAATAACATCCATCCTGAATTGCCTACATTATTGACCTTTACTGTTTGGCCTATTTTGCTATCATGAGTAAAGAGTTGATAAGTGCCATCTACTACATGATCAATTTTACTATATTGATCATATGTATGTTCTCTACCGGTTACTGGGTCTATATAGGATCCATACCAATCGATATAATTCCAAAAAGCAGTAACATCATATTCTTGAATCTTTACTTTGCTCCATATTTCACCAACAGGATCATAAGCATAAATGGCCCAATTACCAAAAATTGTACTATCACTTCTTACTAATACACTTAAAGGCCTTAGTGATAAACTAGTAGTGCCGATATCATATCCTTTACCACCGTTTATAATTTTAATAGAAGATATGCCTCCATTAGTAGTTAACGTTGTTTTAACTTCTGCTGATTGCCCGGATCCTGATATACTTACAGGGGGAGAATTTTTATATCCGTACCCAACAACATCTACATTAATGGATATAATAGTACCATTTTCTATTTTAACTGATAATACAGGCTTTTTAAATAGATTTACATTAATAAATCTTAATTCACTTTCGGTGTCGATTACATAGTCATACACTCCAGAAAGAGCTGTAGGAGGTAAATCTTTCTTTAGTAAATCAGTTAAATCTAGATTATCTATTTGAATTGTTTTAAATTCACTATTAATTCTTTCAATTATTTGTTTAACAGCTTCTAATCTATTGACGAACATACTTTGACGCGGGTTTGATTCTACACCATATCTTTGTTTTGGTGCTAATGTAAGATCTGGCACCATTTTACCATTGCTGTCAAACCCTACTAAACTGTCAATCCATTTCTTTTCAATATGTTTAGGGATTTCAGTTTTTTCATTTTCACTAATAATTTTCCATTGACTATGAATGTTTATATCATGTTGTGGAATATTCCAATATTGAATAGCTAATACTATGTCACGATCTGTTAAAACATCTTTAACATTAGTTAAACTAAAACTATTTGTATTAGTAAATTCGATAAACTTTAAAGCTGCACCTTTTGGATTGCTAATAATATTAGCAATGTCAGCAGCTGAATTAGTTCTGCCTATTACTGTTGGCACTGTAGATTTATTTTTTACCCAATAATAGTATGTGGAACTAAACGTTTTAGCTACAGTATCATATTTTCTTTTAATACTATAAACATCGTCGCCATATAAGCTTTTTCCACTAATGCCTTTTGCAATTCCCTGTTCAGTGTCGGCAATTTTATCCCATTCGGAAGGAGTATATTTAGAAGAAACCCATTCATAGACATCGATACTAGCTGTATTATATAAAGTATTCCAAACAGTATTTTTATAAACAATATCGCTTAAATGTGCATCTAAAAATTTAGCTCTACGTAAATCCCACCATAAGGTGCCCACTTCTGCATCTACCCAGGCCATGCCATCGTCCACGATTACTTCTATTTCTGATGCAGCAGAACGGAAGGAATATGTAGCAGGATCATAATAAGTTTTAAACTTAATTTGTTCTTCGGCAATACCTGATATTTTTCCTTGGGTCGGATCTATAATATCCAAGTAGGTGACTAATTCATTTGTTCTTTTATTATATAAAAAGATTTTTTTGAATACGCTTAAATCTATCTTGGCTGTTTCTTCTTGAACAATTGCCCAACTATAAGTGTCAGCTTTTCTTTTATGTGTATAAACAGTTCCACTATTTTCTAAAGGAGCAGAAATTACTATGCTATTATCTGATGCATCTACAACATATCCATATTGTTGTGCTTGTGCTTGATCATTAGCCACATCTAGGCTTTCAGAAAATATAAATTTAGTATCATAGATGTCATAAACATCTACTCTGCCCGAGTCTATAACGGTGCTATCATCGTAATTTACTAAATGTCCTTTAGAAGCATCACCTAAAGAATTAAAAATTATCAATGTTTTTTCATTATTAACAAATTTAGTATATTTGCCAAATATTTCATTAGTATCAGTTACCTTATTTCTATCGATTAATGTTTGTAATAATTGATAATTTTTGTAAATGCTTACTGCTTGATCTGAAGATATAGCCAAGTAAGTTGCATTTTTTGATAATGAAATTTCTTTTCCAAAATGTGTTAAATTTAAATTTTCTATTTGATAAACCATTGACTGATCTTTATCAAACTGATCGCCTGTTCTTTGAAAGATTAAAACTTTACCGTGTTGACCATGAGTTAATGATATAGAAATTGCCAGTGTTTTGGCTTTTTGATCAATATCAAATTCATAGGCAAATGGTTGATTTTCACAATCTACGTCATTTGGGGTTATAGTATCAAGACATTGCCAAACATTTGTAGAATCTTCAACAAGTTTATAATAGTAAATTATACCAGAAATATTCAGACCATTAGTACTGCTAATTGTTAAAGAATATGTTTGATCATAAGCAAATTTAATTTTGAATCCAAAATAAGGATCTGGTTCTGTGCTTGATAAAGTTGTAACAAACTCATATTCTTTTTTGTCGCTTAATTTGTATAACTTAACAACTTTATTATTTGACAAAGTTGTACAGCCAACAGCTAACCAGTTTTTATCTTCGCTGAATGCTAGATTATTAGCAAAAGTTGTTAATCCGGACGGCATAAAAATTGTTTGACGTTTAGTCCATCCTGAATCATTAGAAAGTGATGTATAGATAATTACTTGTTGGGTTGTGTTTTGACCCATGCCCACAGCCATAATATCACCAGCATTATTAGTAGCCAAACTTCTACCAAATCTAGAAGTATTACCTAATAAAGGATCATATAGCTTGTGTCGTGTATAAACAGTATTATTTTGCCAAACTGCATATTTGTTGTTGATAGATTTGTTAATCCAAGCAAGTTCGCCTTTTTTAAGATGTTGTGGAACTATTAGATCATCTACTGTGGCAAATCTTTGTGGTAAAATTTTAAAAACTTTAGTAGTGTTTATAGTTCCAGAATCAATATTTGACACCCAATTAATAAGTCTAATATTAATTTCAACTATCCTTCCATCTATTGCATTAATTTCAAAAAATGAGTTAACTTTATCGTAATCTGATTTTATACCAATTATTTGGCCTACTACAAAATTTATATCATTGGCAAAAGATATGTATAAAGTATTGTTTGAATATGCCATGCTATTAATCGCATAGTCTGTTTCAGTAAACCGATATACGTTCCAATCGTCATTGAAATTGTTTATTTTATCTTCGAACGCACACCAAATATAATCACCTGAAACAAAATTATCTATATCTTCTGTTAGTAAACTAGATCTTGAATCAACAGCCAATTTAATCTGATCATATTTGACAAATCCTGGTGTACGTAAAAAAGGTCTATAGTTATTGTTAATTGGCCATAGATCATTTTTATACAGTTTGGGTTTTAGATATATGTCATTTTTAGTTTGTCTAATTACAAAATCTACCAACGTATTATCAACGGTGCTGACTAATTCAATTGCTTGAGGATTCACTTTAAACGCAGCTTCGTCTAATATAAATTCTACTTCATCAAAAGCGTCACTGGCTCCATATTGCCCTACTCTAATAGCCCATTCCTCAATGAAATCAATACTATCTTCGTTAGCTGCACTTAACACATCAAATAATTTATTCAAAGAATTAACCGTACCTTTTTCCTGTATCATTCCTTGATAAAATTTAAATTCACTTACATCATTTTTAATGATATTACTCAAGTACTGTCGTTTTTGATAGCCAATTAAATGTTGTGCTATTTTTTGTTGTCCAACATCAAAATTGTCGCTATCTAAATCGTAAAAATCTGTAAACTGTAAAGCCTTGTAATCCCAGTTAGGCAATAATCTACTAGTTGGTTTAGTGTCTTGCCTTATCCATTTATTTTTTTCAAATTCTTCCACACCTGGTAAAAAGGTGCTAGCCGAATAATAAAATTCTTTATATTTGACAATGTCTCCAAGATTATAATCCATCCAAGGTTGCCAATCGTTAATATAGGCCCTATCATAAATGAATCCCGGAGCATCAAGGCTACCATTCCAATTTAATGTTTTATAACCCGAAATTTTAATTCTTTCTTGTCTATAACCTGTTTCGGGGCTATAAATTACGTCATTAAATTGTGTGGAGTTATCGATTATTAATACATGTTCTTTTTGTATTAGATAGAAACTTGCTCCATATACGCCAATGTTTTCGTTTTTTGGACTTAAACTAAAAATATCATCATATCTAGAATAATTTAAAAGATTAGGTTCGTATTTTTGCCCATCTGCTGAAAATATTTCATAATCTCCAATATGTTCTCTAAGATCATCCACTGTGGTATAACTTAAATTTAAATCTAATCTTAAAGCCGCAGGGCTTAAACTGATTGCCGATGCTCCATCTTGATTTAAATTATCTAATTTTATGTATAAATTAGCATCAAAATAATTACTAGATGTATGATCTTGTTTTACCCTATAATAGTCCCCGTTATAAAGAATAACAGATCCCAATTTATAGGAAGTGTCAAAATCCCAATCTTGATATTTTTCTGATCCCGAACTCCAATTTTGAGTGGTCCAAAATAAAAATTCTTTAACACTGACATCCCAACTAGCTACTGCTTTTAAAGTTGGATTAAACTGATCAAAAGCAAATCCTTGATCTTTTAGATACTCCCCATGCCCTTGTAGAAAATCTACTACGTCTTGGATCGATTCTAAAGTAGTTCCGTAATTTAAAAGAATAGGAATTCTTTGCCATTTTTTTCTAACAATAGCATTAGCACCGCCAATGATAGGTAATGCTGCTAATTTTTGGAGTAGATCAAAATTAGGATTGTCACTGCTAGTATGCGAAGTTTTTACTCTATAATAACTACCGTTAATTTCTAAAATATTTCCAACTACGTATTGTTGATTAGAATTCCAATTAATATAATTTTCACTAATTCCGCCTATATTAATTCCATGTCCTGACTGCGTCCAAACATAGTAGTAAAAATAAGGTTGAGTTTGACTATAACCTTTTATTTCATATCCTATACCAGTTTTAGTTAAAACTTTAGTTACTATAACACCACTATATAATATTTTTTTAATAGGACTACTAGTGTTTAAAAATATTTTATAATTCTCATTAGGCACAAACACGCCTGATTTGGATGAACTACTTTTACTATCTAGTATTAAATTATATTTTTCCTTACTAGTAAATGCTGCTAATCTATGACTAATTTTATTATTAATAGTTGTTAAGTCATTTTTATATGTGTCTAATCCTGTAGAATTTGCACCTTGTAAATAATCAACTACATAATTAATTAATCCTGCTGTTAATGTTCTTACACTATCCGAAACAGTATTTGGTACTAACAAATCCTTTAGTCTTAATCTCACACCTGTTTCTGAATAGATCAATTGGTTGTTTCTATTTTTAACTATCCTTGATCTATCTAGTAAACAACCTAATACTCGATTGGGCTGCATTAGAATCATGGTCATAATCAAACTAAATGGATAATAACTACTACGACGCCATGCTGTTTCTACTGGGTTCTGGTCTCCGAATACATATGTATACGATGTATTACTGTTAAAAATGCCTTTTGCTAAATTAGCACGTAAAGGATTTATTAGTAGACCGTCTTCGCCTACAGGAATATTTTTAAGTGCAGGTCTAGCAAATTTAGGATTGCGTGTTACAGGTTTGCCTGGCTCTTTAATAATCCCTTCCGTTAGATCTTGCCAAAGAATTAAATTATCACTAGTATATGGTGCAGGGCCGTATACACTTTTCCACCATCTTGGCTGCGTACTAAAACCTAAACTTTCCCATGGTGTTAAGTGAATACGATCTGTATCGAAATACCATTTGTAAATTCCACGCCAATATCCTGGAACGTTATTTCCATCTATGCCAACTGCTTCCCTATAGTTATAAGTAAAAGGATTTGTTGAATCATATTTCAAAGGTCTAGTAAAATCTGTGTCAATTAGCCCAGCCCAACGATAAAAATTAGGTGCAAGAATTTGATTAAATTCGTCTAAACTATAAATGGTAGATCTATTAGAGCCTGGAATAAAATCATATATGTCTAAAATTTGTGGATCGTACTTAACTTTAATATTATTAAAAAATCGTTTTTCTAATTCTAATATTAAATCATCTCTATAATCATTATAGGCCAATATAACACTGCCATCATGTCCCTGTATAATGTTTTTTGGGTTAAGTAACGTGGTATCTAAATAAATTTTTGGTTCGAACTTTGGATATAATCCTAAGCTTGTAGGAGTAGAAGGAATATAACAACCATCTGTTGACTCGTATTCGTAGACTGTTAATACATCATCTTCTTTTATATCTGTTAGTATTTCTAAAAATCCATCGACACCAAATATATAATCACGCTCATGTAATAATTGACCATTATTCAAATAAACGTTAACTGATTTATTACTTAAAATTTCCAATGTAAATGGCGCAGCTAATGGATATTTTTTAACTCTGTAATCCTGTACTGTAAAATCAGTTTTTTTAGCTGCACCATAACCTAGCATGTCACTGAAATAGTAAGGAGCTTTTTTAGGTTTTCCTTGATTAATTTCAAATAAAATTAAGTCAACAGCTTCCTTGACCGATATGTCATTGTTTAAAAGAGTAGTATGATTTATAAAATTTCTTTTAAACACACCAAAATCATCTCTGGCTTTTTCTAAACCTTTTATTATGTTAGCGTCTTTATTGCATAAATGATATAAAGATAAATTTATACTTCCGCTATGTTGAATAAATTTAGTACCATGGCTACTAAGATTACCAATGTCCCGTAGATTACCAACTCCCGGATAAGTTCCTTCAAAGTTATCTAAATTATCTACTATAGAATCTACGTGATCAATGACCTCGCCTAAGGTAAAATCATTAATATTACTGTTTAACGGGTTATTTTGTAAATTGATAGGGAATTCATAATAACCGTTATCATTTTTAGATTGCTTAGAATAACATTTTAATGTGACTACATCTGTTTGTGCCACATCTTGTGCCAATACTATTTTTTTATAAACAGCAGAATCTTCTAAATCAAATTGACTTTTATCAAGTCTTTTGCCATTTATATAAACTTTTACTAATAAATCATCGAGATCATCTTTATCATCATAAACATCTATAGAAAAATTGTTAACAAGATCCGAATCTTTATAAATTCTCACAATAGGTTGAACATTTTTTACAGTATTTTTAGTCCACCCATTAATATATTCTGTGCTTAATTTGGAATACTTTTTAAGAAATTTATTATCTGTATTTTCAGTTATTACATCGGCTTGTTGTTTGTAACTAAAACTTTCCTGTAATAAATTGTAATTAAAAACAATATCTCCAACATTATTGATATTTTTATAACTTAATGCAAAACCTAATTCACTATCTTTAACACCAGTTCCTACTTTATAAGAAAATATTTTATTTCCTGTAAAGGTAGTACCTATATATTTGTCAGCATCTGTTAAACTAACTTCTTCGTTATCAAATAAATCAAATAAAGGTGGCTGATTTTGCCCAGTTTTAATTTGACCTAGTACCCATTTAGTTCCATTAAACCATAAATGTTTACTTTTATAATTAATGCCATTCTTAATTAAAATAATTTCTTCTAGCACTGGATTACTATCTGTTTCTTCAGCTAGATGAATTCTTCTTTGACCAACATCATTGGCATCATCGTGAATAACTGTAAATTCTACTTTAAAAATTTTATTACTTACTAAAGGATCTTTATCACCTGTAAACAATATACGATGACCATTAAGTAATTGAACACCATCGATATTATATCCCAATGATCCTTCTATAATAGAAAACACATCATTAGTAAAGTCGTCGACTAGATCTACATCTTTTTTAGGGGCTATTCCAAAGTTATAAAGTTTAATATTTGCATTAAATTCTATAATAGGTCTTTTAGCTCGCTGGGCTTGATCAAATACTGCTTGTATACCTAAGCAATCTGCTGTTTTTTGTATGACATCTTGATGAACCCAACGATTATATCTAGACCAAGGATTACGATCAAAACTAGCTCTGTTAATTGTAATATAATCCTTTTGCTCGGCTGAATATATAACATCATTATAAGGCAAATCGTCGAAGCCAGAAGTATCGAAATCTACATCATATTCTGTAGTATACGGTGCTACAATTTCTAATTGTTTTTCTGGTACAAGTTGAATTTTATCCCCTACACCTTCTACATAAAAGTCGCCTTCACTATATGAACTAGGAGTAACACGACCTTTAAAATTAATTTTCATACCATTGCTTAAAGATATTCCGTTAGGCAATGTGTAAGTTTTTGCGTTTATAATTTCATTTTCGACATCTATGGCTGTATTTTCTTTTATATCAAATATTTTAATAATACCAAATGTATCTGCTGAATTTTCACTGGTATAATACAATACGTCCGGACTTTGCAATGGTACTGTAAAAGTTATTGATCCGTTTTCTACAGCATGGTTGTCAAGATCAGGATATCTAAATAATGTGCCTGTTTCACGTTGAGTTTTAATGCTAAATGGTTCTGTAGGAGTATCTATTTCGAATGTATAAGTTTGTCCACGATATAAAGTTAAAGATGGATTTCTTGTCAAACCGTCTGGGGTGAAAAGATATGCTCTATTATCCCCTTCGTCAGATAATGTTACTTTAAAAGTTCTGGTTATTTCTTGCTGTTGTCCATAAATTGTTACGGTCTTAGGCCCGAATGGTAACCAATAATAATGTAAAAAGTTAACTATCTTATCCCAGTCGATATGCGGTTCCCAACTATAAAATTCTTGTTGATTAAGTCTTTGATGATTATTTGCAATGCCGCCTGCTACATTTACAGTATTAACATAATCTAAATAATCTTTAAAAAATGTAACATTACCTAATGTATCCTCAACGACTAAACTTGGTTCTAGTTGATAATTTTGTCTATCTACCAATGGCTCTTTAAGGAAAACATCATTAGCTGTTACAGCTTTAGCATTTTGTCTCCCAATAAATCCATTAAGTCTTTTTACAGTTCCATTTTGAACAAGTTGATCTATAGTGCCGGCAATGAATTTTCTATTGCTATCGGTTCTATAAAATTTAGGCAGTAATGATTCAGTTTTTCTTTTTTGATTTCCATCAATAGGAGGTGCATTTTCTGTTTGATCTTCAGACATCATGCCCCTCCTTGACTACTTGTAATATTTTGTTGGGATACTACAAAATTACTAGAATTAATAGACCCTGCTGCTGAAATCGTATTAGCTGTTATAGTTGTAATCACTTCAATATCATCACTAGTGGCGCCATTAATAAAAATTTGATCGCTTTCTGCTTTAATTTCAAATAAACTACCGAAATATAAGTTGGGTTGTCTAGGAACTATGACCATATTAACTAAGTAAGGAGCAGTTCTTGCCATAACATACGCCACCAATTCACTGAAATAAAAACTATCTCCAAAGTCCCAGTTTTCCAAAGCAAAAAATTCATTTATTGATGTTAATACATATGTTCTTAATTGATTATCACTAATAGTCTGTTCTGCATTTTTAATTAATTTAAAACTGGCTCTTAAATTTAAACTAGCTTTAGGACCAAATAAAACTTTATATTTCACAGGATGATATATAATTTCATCACTCATTGCTTTAATATTATTTAAACTAGGTGACAACAACAAGTTTAATTGGTCCGAGCTAGGCGGCAGGGGTTCGTCATCGAGATTACCTAATAGCCATTTTCTAAATTCTAAATCATATTGTTTGGTTAATACAAATAAATCCATGATATTAATTTGCCCTGGATCTATTCTTGCTTCGTAGTCTGCACTATGAACATATTGAAATTTTAAGCTTTCCCTTCCTTGATAAACTTTATAGTCTAAATTGGCTATAAATCTTCCTTGAACATTATCCCAGCGAGCAACCGTGTCTGTAACTATAAAATAAAAATATTGATTGTTTATTTTTTCACTTAATAATACATCAGTTGAGCTATTTCTAATTTTAATTAAATTATTATTAGTAATATGTCTATAATCTAGCTGCCCATTTCCTGTTTCGTATCTTTCTAAAATTATATATTTTGATTGATTAGTACTAGGAGCCACAATAATATCAAAAATATCAGGATCGTCGACTACCCCGTCGTCATTGCTATCGTTAAATGTTAATTCTATTTTTTTAGAATCTACATAACCGTCTGAACCTAAAAATTCTTTGCTAACTTCCCAATCTAAGTTATAGGTAAAAGGATTTATGCTGTCAGGTTTAGTGTTAATATTTAAAATGCTTATTTTATCTTTGACAACTTTGTTACTTCTACTATCATAAACTTTATTATTAACATCGAAATAAAATCTTATTTGTTTATCACTTTCAAATATGTATTTTAATTGTCTTGTTTTAACAGTATAGTATTCAGTGTCGGTAGTGAATAATATGAGCCAACTAGCATCTAACTTTTGATTACTGCTATCTCCTGATTTTCCTGTACTGAATAATCCGCTTAGGTCAAGATTTGCTTCATAAATTAATATCCAAGTTTTTGTAATTAGATCGTATCTTAGGCCAAATGGCTTATTAGAAAAAATCAAATCTATCATAGTAGATATAGTTGTGGCATCTAAACTAGTTCGCCATTTTGGTATAACTTCGACTAATTTTGCGTCTGTTGGTATTTCTACATTTAACGTGACTGGTCCTTGTCCGGTAGTCAGTGCAGCAACGGATCCATTTTCACTAACACTAACAACTTTAGCCCATAGATATGAAGCCGAATTTGGCATAGAAGTAGTGCCAGTTACTAGAGCATTAGTATTAGTTTTCAAAAATACTTTGCCATTTGGCGGTACAAATTTTAATAAAGCCCCTGGCTCTAAATGTTTTAAATCATTACCACTACTATAACCCACAATTAAATTGAGTTGATTTTTAAAATATCCGGTACTTTGATTAGTATCTTGTGTTACTTGATTCCAAGTATAGGTATCAGCTGTAATTGATATTTTTCCAAATTTATCATAGTAAAAATTGCGTATATTAATATCTTTAATAATGCCTAATACTTGATTGTAAATTATTGCTTCAATGTCAGTTTTTCCAACATAATTAAATCTAAAACTATCTTCGTATTCTTCTTTATAAATTATACCGTCATCGGCAAATAAATTAGTACTACTATATTTTCCTGTAGGATCATTTAGATCAAAATATCTACTAATACCGCTACTGGTTCTATTAATAGTTTTTATTTTGGCTACGTCTTGACTAACGCTTAGGGGACTAATGTTATAGTCCTCTGCTGTGATCATACGATTTTGTGTATAATATGTAGCAGGTGCTTTGGTCTTAATTTCATCATTGCTTTCGCTTAAAGAGCTATTGCTAACGCTGGATTGTAAACCTAAAGTAATACTTAATGTTTCAATTTGTCCTATATTAGACACATAAGGAATGGAAATGGAAATATTTCTCATGTCTTTAGGATTTATAGTGTAATTAATTCCATTACTCACACGATAATAAACTCTAAAAGTACCTAAAGGCAATGTGCCAAACGTTCCATCACTAAAAGTTAAACTAATTCTGTCTTCTGCCCTAGTAACAACACCATATATATTTCTGATATTTTTCTTTAAACTATTGTAAATTATATTATTGCCTTCAAAGCTAGGAACTTTAGCCCAATATTCTTGTTCTATTCCATTAGTGTCTAATTTATAAAGCCAAACATCGGTATCATTAATATTAACAGCATCGATGTCGACAATTTCATTAGTACTTGGTTGTGTAATTGTAAAAGCACCAGTGTTTAAGCTACCTTGTCTAAAATGTAAAAAGAATCCGGTAGCAGGACTAGCAGCACCACGGCCGTCATCCCTGTAAAGAAAAGCCAAACTTTTTCCTGCCTGAGGAGGATCTTCCACTATGTCCATACCGTCTTTAATGATAGTACTGACTATTTCAAAATTCATATTTCTGCCATCGACTACTTTGGTAAATCCATATACTGGTATATTTCTACTGGCTGTTTGTACTCGATATTCTTCTGTAGGTATACTATAAACAACTGCTTTGTTATCAGGATTACCAAATTGTTTATTTGCAGGCATTGCGGAATTAATAACTTTTATAAATTGATCATACCAATTACTATTTGCTGTATCATTCCAAATTATTTCTTGTCCTGATAAATTTCTTCCATTGCTATCTATCACTGCTTGAGTTGTAGAAATGCCAGTGAATTTTAATAATCCATTTGCTGTTTGATTACGATTGGCATTATAGCCTAACATTCTAGACAGTCTTAATACACTTTCTCTACGTTCAGCAAGTTCTAGGAAATTTTCACGGGCATTTAAGTCTACTCTAAAAGCAATACTTTGCCCTAAAAAAGCAATCATATCTATTAATGCTAGATATTCACTGCTTTCAATATAATCATTAAAATCTTCAGGATAATTTTGTCTTAAATAATCTACCATTACTCTACGCAGATTTTCAAAATCATAACTTTGAAAGTCAGCGTTTCTGTAGCTTTGATAAATTCTTTTCCAATCTTCGGCTACGAGTAATCTATTTTGTCTGTCGGTAGATGACATGTCTAATCCTTGTTCTGATATTTATAGCATAGAGTAATATGCTAGTTTATCCTATCAATCCATTATCTTGATCAAATTTAAATTTTATGGCTTCTGAAATATTATAAGGAAGATAAGTGAGATCACATTCAATTTGTATGCCGCTTTCATAAGCAGTAATACTGATATCATTTACCCGAACCCTGGGGTCATAATTAATGACATTTTCAACATTTTTTATTATTAAATTTTTTAAATCTTCAGTTAATGGTTCAAAAATTACGTCCCAAATTATAGTGCCAAATTCGGGATTCATTAATCTTTCTCCCTGTCTTACTTGAAAATGGTTAATAATATCTTGTTTGATCAAAGCAAGATCATATAAAGTATAACTTTCACTATCAGGACTTATAGTGCTAAATCCTCTATATGTCCTAGGCAAGGGAGGCTCTGCTTTTAAATTGTTTCCTTTGACAATTAATTTTTCATATAATCTTTGAATACTCATAAAAATATTTAATCCTTTTTGCTCTTAGCGAATGTATCAATAGCAGTAGTGTACACGCTCCATGCATCAGGAACAGCGATATCGTCATCAGCATCTCTGTCCGTCATGTCTGATTTAAAATTTAAAGGATCTAAATTTTCATGATGCGGCCACGGTTCGGCAGTCGGTACACGTTGCATTATAGTTTGTACAAATTCTTCTCCTTCTTCGTCTGGAACACTATGAGTTGATAGAGGCTCTGGCAATTCAGCTTTTTCTGCTGTTTCGGCTGTTTCTGCTTCCGGGGCTGCTGGGCCATTAAGATTAATAGTACTAGCACTAAGAACTAAGCTTGCTCCACCGATGCTAGTTGCGCCGCCACCAGTCCATCTGCTAGCTCCGCCACTTTTAATATCAAGTGCTCCTCCTGCTGTGATAACATTATTACCGCCAGAGTTAAGTTCCGAATTGCCTCCCGCGGTTAATTTATTATTTCCCTCAGTATTTAAATCAAGATTTCCACCTATTGTATGCAGGTAATTACCGTCAAATGTAGTATTAACATCGTCCTTAATATGATTAGATTGAAGCCCATTAACTATTAAAGTTTGATCGCCGATTACTTCTGTTTGCATACTATCGCCAACTTTGATATTAAGATTACGTCCACATTCCATATTAATATCACGATCAGCATAGAAATTAAAATCATTACCGGTATGGATGCTAATACTGTCCTGAGCAAAAATATCTATTTTTCCATCACTGGTTAATTCTATCCACGTTGAACCACGTGCATTACCAATATAAATTAAATCTTCACTGTTATGCAATAATATTTGATGACCAGTCCTAGTTCTTAATCTTATTAATTCATTATGTGGAATAGTAACATCGCCTGTTTCGCCTTCTTCAACACTGGCATATTCAGGTGGACCCTCACTGGGCGGGCTCTTTCTAAGAAATTTATCATCGCCATCGTCCATTACAAAACTTGAGCCGCCTAACCTTCCTACAAAAGCAGTGGTTTC
>Ga0214921_10004445_pt1 | contig 20628 bp, 19 predicted proteins | sample LL1505_MetaG_FD_177992 | JGI IMG/M metagenome (GOLD analysis project Ga0214921, IMG submission 177992) | Freshwater microbial communities from Lake Lanier, Atlanta, Georgia, United States - LL-1505 | ecosystem: Environmental > Aquatic > Freshwater > Lake | place: USA: Georgia | collected...
AAGTAATCCATGACGCGGGGCCGATATATCGCATTCGAAGGCCTCGAAGGGTGCGGCAAGTCCACACACGTCACTCGTTTAGCCGAAGCAATCGGCGGCATCACCACTCGCGAACCAGGTGGCACTGCAATTGGTGCTGCGCTTCGTACAGCAATGCTCGACACGAACAACACCATGTTGTCACCACGCGCCGAAGCACTCATGATGTCTGCGGACCGCGCACAACACATCGACGAACTCATCTTGCCAACTCTTGCTTCAGGCAAACATGTGGTCAGTGACCGCAGTGCGTTTTCTTCACTCGCCTATCAGGGCTACGGCCGCATGCTCGATATTGATGAACTCAAACGATTCAACAATTGGGCAATTCAAGGGAACTGGCCAGAACTCGTCATCTTCATTGACGTACCGCTCGATCAATTGCTGGAGCGTTTGAAGAAGCGTGAACTTGACCGCTTTGAGCGCGAAGACCGCTTGTTCTTTGAACGCATCTACACCGGCTTTCACACCATGGCAGCAGCCGACCCACAGCGCTGGATGATCGTGGACGGCACACCGCCAAAAGAGGAACTACAGGCAACCATTTTGCAAAGTGTGCAAGACCGTCTTGGTATAACTCTTTCATGACTCAGTCGGTATGGGACAGCGTTGTTGGCCAAGCAAAGGCTGTTGAACAACTCCGCCAACTTGCCGTTAATCACGTACATGCATTTTTGTTCATTGGGCCCGAAGGCTGCGGAAAAGACGAGGCAGCACGAGCATTCGCTTCACAACTGATTACCGGTTCCGAAAATGCAACTTCCCGCGAAGCCGATCTCATTATGCGTGGCAGTTTTTCCGATGTCATTGAAGTGTTACGTGAAGGTGCTGCAGTAGACAAAGACGAAGCCGAAGCAATCATTCGCCTTGCCACCACCACACCAACCGAAAGTAAAGTCAAGGTGGTCATCGTGCATGAAGTACATCTCATGCGCGACTCTGCTGCAGCGCGGCTGCTCAAAACTATTGAAGAGCCTTCCGAGAAAGTCATCTTCATCCTGCTTGCCGACCAACTGGTGCCTTCACTTGCCACTATCAATTCACGTTGTGTAGTTGTGCAATTCGCTGCCAACAACGCCAACCGCGAGCGACTGCTCGCCAACGACCCACAGTTTGCCCACCGCCAAGCAGCTTTCGCCAACATTCCTCACAAACTCGATGGTTCTGGAGCAACTGTTGCGCTCATTGTGGACGAAATCTTCGAACTCATCGAGCAGGCAACGGCCCCGCTCATAGCCGAACAGAAGAAGGAACTAGAAGACTTAGAAGCTCGTGTTTCGCTCACCGGTGAACGTGGAAGTGGTCGAAAGGCTCTGCAAGACCGCCACAAGCGACAACTACGCAAATTCAATACCGATGAACTTCGTAGTGGACTTTCCACTATCGCTGGCACCTACCACTCTCTTATCGTTTCTGAAACTCAATATCCAGATGAGTCCAAATACCACGATGCCATTCACCGCATTCACAAAGCCATGGGTTCGCTCGGCTTAAACGTGAACGAAGAACTCCTGCTTCAATCGCTCTTTCTGCATTGCCCATCGCTCATGATGCTGAACAGAGTTGCGGCAGTAAACTAGGCATTCGATTACCCGCCCAGGTAGCTCAGGGGTAGAGCAACGCACTCGTAATGCGTAGGTCGTGAGTTCGATTCTCATCTTGGGCTCCACACAAAGAGTCTCTAAACCAAAGTTATTGAAACTCAAACCTATTCATCAATTTAATCTCGAATCCTTTCCGATTTTTCCGCTGAAATCGGCGATAGATCGTTTCGCACCCAGATATCCCATGCCCAATCGCAGCAAATAATCGGCGTAAATTTCTCGGCAAGTCTGGAACGTGTTTCATATAAGGTTTTAAAGGGAGTTTCACCAACCGTATGCATCTGAGAGATCACCGTTGCAGGCAACCTTTCGCTTTTTAGGACCTCCTCGATGATTAGATATTCAGAACCCTCACAGTTCATTACGAGAGTGAAATCTCTGAGGGAATTCAACCTGGCTATAACAGTTTGAACCGAAGCAGTCTGCACTTCTATCTCGCTTAGTTCGAATCCCTCAGACTCAATATTACGACTAGTTTTCTTCAAGGTACTCCAGTCGCCTGCACTAACCAGTTCATCTCTTCCGTCAGATTTATAGACAGCCTCATTGGAAACTGTAACCACCCCGGATTCCATATACTTATGCAATAGTTCCTGTGAAGAACTACAAAACTTTGGATCTGGCTCATATACGTGCATGATTTGGATTTCGGTGTGTGAATCTAAAATCCTCTTTGCCAAATTCCCCGTATAACCTCCAATCTGTACAACTTGCTCGGCGTAGATGTTGGAATAAATTGGCCAGTCTCGCTTGGCAACCTGCGCCCAGACTGCCTTGCCACGCAATTTTCTGGCCAAGTAATTGAGGCTAGATTTTTTCACAATCTCATGCTTTTTCATGGTTTCTCATGCTTTCAATTTAAATCCGTTCATATGACCACCAGTTACAAACTCACAGACGCAACGGGTCACACAATTAAACAATTAGATTTTTGTTCCATAACTCATTGCCTTGTGTCATCAACCTAAGTATTGCAGAATTCGCAATTTATGCTTGTATTGGACATATTGCTGTTCGCAGAGGCACCACTTAAACACGGGGCAATCAGATCGCAACTTGTGCCTCGGCGAGCACGTTGTTTTAATGAATAACTGAAGTACAGTCAACTTTTGACATACAAAGCTGAATACGTTGAGGGAAGTTGTCCATCACTGGCACTAGTTGTCAGAAAGATTTAAGGAAAAGACACACCTTACTTGCGTATACAAGCTTCGATGTATACGACTTTGTCGCGCCATTTTGGCTGCCAAAATTCGCGAACAACTTCAAAACCATTATCGTTCAGCAGCTTTATCAGCCCAATATATGTCGGATGCCAAACGTGATGATCCTTAAACCGTTTAAGAAAAAGTGACAAAAACTTTTTTATAACCTCTCTTAATTTTTCACGAATCAAAGTTTTTCCCGATTTTCCACCTTCAATCAACATTCCTATCAACAAACGACCATTTGTTTTCATCACCCTTCGCGCTTCAATTAGCGCCAAATCTGGTACCTGCACATGATCAAGCATTGATCGCATGTGAACCCAGTCAAAGCTCGAGGAAATGACGGGTAAAAACTCGGCCATTCCTGCGACAAAATTACAATCCACTGCCAGACATGAATAGGCCTCAATTTTTACTTCTGATATTTCTCTAAAGCAGCCAATATGAGGGTCTACCGACATGTAATTTACACTTGAATCAAGAAACTCCCTAATTGTTCCAACACCACCACCCACATCCAACACACTTCCCGAAAGCTTGAAATGCTCATAAACGACTCGGTCATACTCAATTTCATCTCGGTACCCCGAAAGCGAGTTGTCCTCTATTGCTCCACCAGCTTTGATTATTTTTTCAAATTCATCCTGACCATTTACCCACAGGTCATAGCCTGGCGAGTTCTTTAAATAGACCCTCAGATCTACAACACCATAATTCATAGGGCACTCTATGATCTTTTTTGGCATCTTTGTAATCGGGTCAGCAATCACAGATTGGCCAAAACTATCTAATGCCGCTGATGGAGCTTTGGATTCATGCAGTACCATTTTTAGTATTCCTTCCAAGTTGAATGCGTAAACTTGTGAGAGTGCTTCACACAAACCTTTTGTCTCGGTCGCAAAGCACCATCAACATACTTTTCAAAATCTCCATATGGTTCCACCTGGGAACACTCTGCCTATCAATTGCTGGAGCATTTACATATCTTTTTTCAGTTTTCTTCCGCTTGACCTATATTTCAAATCAGGCAGTTTTCTTTTGGCTACTCACAGGAATTTGCCTTGGAGTACTTGCGTGGAGCATATTCAAACACCTGATCCCGGAAGGCCTCTCTGACAAACCTATCTCATTCGCGTCCAGATTAATCTTTGTTTTGATTTCCGTAATTTCAACTGTTGCTGCAATTCAAGCTTCAACTTCACAAACACTGTTTGAGTCGAGTGATTTTTCAAGTTTTGTAAGACTCACAACTCAATTTACCCAATTTCGTGGTCCATGGAGTTTTGGGGCATTTCCGTTTGATTACATTTCACCTGATCGTATTCAGTTGCATCGCAATACTGGACCCTTTTACCCACAGGCTACGCACTTCATCGTGGCAATGACTGATCAAGCACTCGGTCTTAACAATTTGTCGAGATCGACGCGATTGGTGACTCTTTTTTTATGCACATCAGTTTTACCGCTTCTGTTGATCTTGCTTGGTCAATCGTTGAGACGGAGAAATGAAATTTCGGTTTTGATTTTACTTTCAATTATGTTTTCAATTTTCCTTACATACGACCTTCGCTCGGGACTAATTCCTGCTGCCATTGGAACGACATTAATGATCTTTTTGCTTGTATTTACAATATCGCTGACGTCAGTAGCAAAGAAGATAGTCTCAATTGTTGTTAGCACTTTGCTATTGGCATTTGTCCATCCATCGGCTTCAGCTTCATTTGTTTTGCTGTACCCACTAACCCTTGTATGGGAAAAGGGATTCTCATTGGTCATTAAGCCATTGGATAGAGTCTTCAGGATTCAGAGAAAACACCCCGCATTGTTTCCGGGCATAGTCATTGCATTATTGGCGGTAACAATCGCATTGTCAGAAAAAGTTCTCAGCTACACAACAATGCTGTCTAGTTTTCACATAAATCCCGAATTTGATTCAACCCCAGGATTGGAACTTCTATCCAGAATTTTTCGCTTTGTTCTAAACAATTTTTTACTGTTTGGAGGTGATGGTTTATTCAACTTTTCGGTATTTATTCTTGTTGCTTTTACTGCAGTGCTATTTAGGCTTGATCTACTTCAAAGAATTCGAATTTCTGAGTTGCTAATTATGCTTGTAGTTTTTAGCAGTTCGCTGGGAGGAGCAACTGGTTTGCTTTCCTTTGCAGCGCTACCGTCAATTTTTTGGTATTCAACTCCAATTCGAGTTGTTCATCTTTGGACAGTCTTAGTTTTTGTTAGATTTTGCAGGAGCACTTTTTCAAAGAATCCCAGTCAAAATCAAATGGCAATAATGCTTCTTCTGGCGTTTACCGCTTACTTGATTCATCTAATTGTCAGATTTTTATGATGTACCAAAACTTAGATCAGTTAACTTGACTGCCAAATGATCTTTATTCCATCTGAGAGACTGACCAAAGGAGCCCATCCAAGAACTTCTCGGGCTTTTTCTATATTTAAACTGATCTGAGAAACATCAAAATATCTTGCTTCTTTTTGTTCAACATCTATTGGTATTCCTGATGTATTGTGAATTATTTTTATCAGTTCGCCAAGTGATGTCGCACGGCCGGAACCGATGTTAATCACTTCGTTTACATTCCTTTTACCAACAGCATGCTCAAAGGCACGACTCAAATCGTCAATATAGATAAAATCTCTTGACTGCTCCAGAGATCCAATTACTGTTACTTTCTTTTCCTGCTTGGCTGAATTGATCCATTCCGCAATAACTCCTTGGCCACGTCCGATTCTTTGACCCCCACCATAAACATTTGAAATGCGCAGAATCAGGTGTGAAATTGGCGCTGATCCTATGATTTCCTCACACCTTGCTTTGAAAACTCCATACGCATTTGCACCATCAGCTGGATCAGTTTCTAGTTTATCTTTTCCACTTTTGCTATAGACCGTCCCACCCGAACTTGGAAATATGAAGTTCACTCCTGGTGATACATCTACTATGAACTCGAGCGTTTTTGCAAGATTTTTCAGTTCATTTTCAACTTTCTCGGGCTCAATTTCAGCCCTAATTGGATTTAGTTCAGTAGCAAGAAAAACAATGTCGGAAATGTTTTCGCCCTTAAAAATTCTCTTGGTTTCTTTCGTAAAAAAAGGAAAATCGCTAGAAAAACTTCTGTAACCTATCGAACACTTATCTAAGTGAGCGCGCAAACCGGATCCAATAAACCCATGTGATCCAATTATCGCAACTCGATTCATTATTGTTTTCCTCAAAGATTCTTATTTATACCATTTAGGGTCACCAACACAATGAGAAGAAAAACAGACAGCCGCCGACACGGATTGGCCATAATCATTCTCCAGGGTGGTTTGGGAAACCAACTTTTTCAACTTTGCGCTGGTCTTCAGGTTTCCACATTAACTGGGAAAAATGTTGTTTTTTTTGAAGACTTTTTCTTAAAAAAACGAAAGCTTGCAATTGGATCGCTCATCAGAGACTGTGAACGTTCGCGTATATTATCTTTAGCTTTATTTCCTCTGATTTTCATTTTTAGGGCCAACCGGTGGCGGTTTGTTATCAATGTCAACACGGACATAAATAAATCGGATTTGCAGCGTAATTGCCTGATCCTTAACGGCTGGTTTCAATCGCATAGCCTGGTTCAATCTGTTCATTCTCCTTTGATGGAAAGATTGAGTAGCAGTGAACTCTTTTTGCCTTTGGTTCGAATTCAGCGGGTTGAAGCCATTGGAGTTCATCTGAGATTCGGCGACTACAGCAAATCAAATAGGACAAGTGCCTATCACGGCATGACAGCACTTTCTTACTATGATCATGCAATCAAGCTTTTGCTTAGCCAATTGGCCAAAGTTGAAAAAATTGTATTCGTAACTGATGACATCGATAAAGCAAATATGGCTGTACAACAACTAGAGGTTTGCAGCACATCTATTCCGATAGAAGTAGTCAGTTCAACGTCTATTCAAGACATGGCCATACTCTCAAGTTGTTCTGGAGTGGTACTGAGTAACAGCAGTTTTTCCTGGTGGGCAGGGTACCTAGGATCTGTACTGCGTGGGTCGGTGGTCGTCGCTCCGAAACCTTGGCTCGCTCACAAATCAGGTTTTGATCAATCTTTAGTAGTGCCAAATTGGAATTTTATTGATAGAGAGATTCAGCGTCTTTTGGAGGAGGACTGATGTATGCATTGAAAGATAAGCGGGTTTTAGTTGCCGGTGGTGGAGGTTTCATTGGGGGTTGGTTGGTTCGACAGTTGATTTCAGCCGGGTGCTCGTCCATAAGATCTGTTGACATAAAACCCCTATCTGAATGGCATTCAATATTTGATGGGGTTGAAAATTTGGTGCTCGATTTATCCAAGTTTGAACAGTGCAACATCGCAGCAAAAGACTGTGAAGTCATTTTTAATCTGGCGGCGGACATGGGGGGAATGGGTTTCATAGAAAACAACAAAGCTCTATGCATGCTGTCAGTTTTGATCAACACTCACTTACTCCAAGCATCTAAGCATTTTGGTGTTGAAAGATATTTTTTTGCCTCATCGGCATGTGTTTACCGATCTGATCTACAAGATTCCGTTTCAACACCTGGCCTAAAAGAAACTGATGCGTACCCTGCGTCACCAGAAGACGGATACGGATGGGAAAAACTGTTCAGTGAACGCATGTGCCGACACTTTACAGAAGACTTCGGAATACAAACGCGCGTCGCGCGCTACCACAACGTATACGGACCCCATGGGACTTACGATGGTGGGCGCGAAAAAGCACCAGCAGCCATTTGTCGAAAGGTAGCTGATGCTCTGATTTCAAATACTAAAGAGATATCAATTTGGGGCGATGGCCAACAGACGAGAAGCTTCACTTTCATTGACGACACGATTGCAGGAACAGTCAAACTCTTGGAATCTGATTTTTGTGATCCCTTGAATATTGGATCTAGTGAAATGGTGACCATTAATCAGTTGGTCAGTATTGTCGAGGAGATAGCTGGAGTTAAATTGAAACGCACATATGATTTATCTGCTCCGAAAGGTGTTAGGGGAAGAAACTCCGACAATTCCCTAATCCGATCAGAACTTGGATGGGAACCGAACATCTCTCTATATGACGGCCTGGAGAAAACCTTTTCGTGGGTTTATTCAGAAAGAAAGTCGAGACTTTAATTTAGCGCCAACCCTCTCGATCCTGGAGACACCTATGTTGATCTCGCGTAGGAGAAAAGGAACCCTTAAACGTTTCAGCAATCTCCGTTGGGCAATGCGAATTTCCTTTAATTGATGCTTTTCCAATTTCCAACGTGACATTCCTTCGGGATTGTCTAGATATGAAATCAAGTAAGTACCTGTGGAAGCCAATTCGCCTTTAGTTGCCATCTTCAGCCAAAGTTCGTAGTCTTCGCAACCATCCATACCTTTTTGATAACCGCCACTCTCGATAAATGCATCTTTACGAAATGTTGTTGCCGAATGAGGAAAAATGTTTGATTTACACAACGCGTGCATTAACTGAACAGGCTCCGTTGGATGTTGAATTACACGAATCAAAGTCCCACAAGTATTTACTACTTCTGCCCATCCTGTAACCACTGCTACTAATGGATTTGACTCCAAGATTCTAACCTGTTGTTCAAAACGGGTTGGAGCAGATAAATCATCATCATCGCATCTCGCAATATATTCGCCGTTGCAGTAGCCCACCCCGCGATTAAGCGCTCCAGCAAAACCCTCTAAAGAGATGTCAACGTCTACAAAAACAATACGTTCACAAGAAATCTTTTCAATCACCGTGTTCTTGTTTGATCCGTCATCTCGATCAAGTAAAACGACAATTTCCCAATTGTCAAAACTCTGACTATTTATGCTTCTTAAAACTCGACCTAGATCAACAGGATGCGGGCGGATCGGCAACAAAACCGAAAGGGCTGGAGCATTAGAGTTGAAACTGGTTGATTTTGAATGGGTCATTGATTACTCAAGTTAGTCCTAAAATTGTGCTTGGATTGCTTTTCCAGAAGAGAAGGACTACCGATACGCATGTTTAAGACTCGAAGATTTAGATTTATGGAACGTTTTCAAGGATCGTTCTTTTTTCACTATTGCCGTCTTCCTTTGTTGACGCATAAAGTCTACGAAAACCGCAAGTTCCTCCGGAAACGATCACTGGCCTCATTGCATCCGAGTTTGACAAATCGAAACGAAGTTTACAGATACTTTGAAAATCAATTTCGATTCAATTCTTCTCAATTTCTATGGAAGCACAATTGGTATTTCAAACAGGACGCTCGAGGTTTTGGAGAGCCTGCCTTTCATGCAGCATGGCATCAAATTTTTGAAGAACTAAGGCCTGAGAAATGTCTAGAAATCGGCGTCTACAGGGGTCAAACAATTACTCTATGGACGCTGCTATCTGAAAAATTAGGGTTTAATTGCGACATTTACGGGATCACACCGTTAACAGCAAAAGGCGATTCCGTCAGTCAATATGTAGACATTGATTTTGCAACTGACATTCAATTGAATTTTGATAAGTTCAAATTGAAGCATGCAAAAATCATTCATCAATTATCTACAACAGAGAAATCATGTGAGTTCATCTCAAATGGGAACTGGGACTTGATTTATATTGATGGATCGCACGAATACGAAGATGTTTTATCGGATTATTTGAATTCAGTTTCTGGAATTGCCCCGAATGGTCTTATTGTGATGGACGATTCGTCCCTATTTATGGATTCAATAGAAAACTATGGGGCATTTCAAGGGCACCCCGGACCTTCAAAGATTTGTGTGGAATATGCAAAGATTCAGCTTGACCATGTACTTAGTGTTGGTCACCTTAATTTTTTCAGGAGAAAGTGAATGCCTCAATTTGCGCTACTCAGACTAATTCGCAGATGGATGTTGTGGCACGTATCAGGAATTCGATATTTTTTTCATCCTTCTAATCAAAACTTAGTGATAGTCACAGGTGCAAATCATAATCACTTTAAAAGCCTCAAACAGTTTGTTGCCTCTGCAGTCAAGTACGAGCCTTTTAGCAAGGTAATTATTTTTGATTTGGGATTGACCGCATCACAATCAGCTGAGATAAGGAATCTTATTGAGACGAACCCTCTTGTTGAGATTCGAGAATTTTTGTTCAGGAATTATCCGCCACATTTGAATATTGAGGTTAATGCTGGTGAATATGCCTGGAAACCAGTGATCATCGGAGAGATATGTTCTGAATTCGATGGATTTGTTCTTTGGTGTGACTCGGGGAACGTAATTGACAAGCGTTTATCATGGATTCGGCGAATAGTTCAGCGTGATGGCATCTACTGTCCTTTTTCTGCAGGAACAATTGCAGAATGGACTCACCCTGGAATGCTCAGTTTTTTGAAATTAGATGACAGGTATAAAAGTCTACAAAATTTAAATGCTGCTGTTATCTGCTTAGATCCCCGCAATCCAGAAATCTCAAAGCTCCTAATTGATTGGCATAATTGTGCTCTTAACGTCAACTGTATTTCGCCTAAGGGTTCCTCTCGCGCCAACCATCGACAGGACCAGGCAGCCCTAACTTCGATCGCCGTTCGAAATGGAATCATCAAAGCAAACCGACCGAAATATATAAATCAACTTTGGGAGCCTCTAGGTCTGCGAATCCAATGTGATGTCGATAGTGAATGAAGAAGTAGAGCATCAAATGAAACCGCTTCTTCATTTCAATTTGGCCCTCTCGGGTATTCAACCAACCTTGACTTTTGTACTAACTACCTTTAATCAAGAGTCTTTAGTTGAAAAAGTTATTAATTCAATAGTCGCTTGCTCAAATCTGCCTAGCGAGTTGATCATTATTGATGATCAAAGCGAAGATAAGACTCTAAGTCAGATTCTCAAAGTTATTGGCGACAAAAAATGGGATCATGGCAAATTATCGACTATTTCCGTTTATGGAAACTTAAGTTCTCAATTTGAAACTTTTTGTGACGATTTTGGAATTCGAACAGCAAAAACGAAATTTGTGATTCTGGTGCAATCTGATGTCATCATTACAGAGCAAGGATTTGATGAAAAGCTAGTTGCATGTTTAAAACATTTTCACGACATTTTAATGGTGTCTGCACGTGGTACTGAACCCATTGCTCCCATTGCCGATTTTTTCCAAAAATCTAATGGCTCCGTTATTGGTCTAGGAAGATTTACGGTGTTTGCTTCACAAAGGACCTTGCGCAAGTCAGTACGTGGTTGTTTCAGTTATTTATGCCTGTTCTTGTACTTCATTGAGATGAAGGTTTCCAAGTTAAGGATGATACGTTGCAGGAACTCGGTGTTTTCGAGTAGAGAGATCAACAAACCGAACCTTGATGTTGAACGCCCTGAGTTACCAGACTTTATTCAAACAGGTAAAGCCGGATATCTCTCCGAATACAACGAAGCTTGTGAATCTAGATTTGGGAAAGTTGGAACGGTTTGGCTAGGTCAAACAGTCATGCGTGGACCGATTGCACTCGACCGATCTAAGTACATAGACGCAGGGGGATTTGATCTATGCTCAACTTTTCTTGGCTTTGATGATCACGAAATTGCAATGCGGGCCTACTTGAAGTTCAAGTATCGGGTTGGATTCGTGCCGATAGGCTACAAATCTTCATTGGAATGGGGAAACACAAGACGTCCAAGATCGCTGACGCAGACAAGATCAGCAATAAACAATTGCCTGCGAATTTCAGAAAGTCGAAAACTGACTAGCTTGTACAACTACAAAGACGACATGGCCAGCCTTTTACCCACACCCGAGATTCGAGAATTCCATCTGTGAAAGTCCAAAACGTAATGCCTGCAGGATGGCAACTTCTAAATAAGTCTGAAAAAATCGGGTTTATTAGGACAGGATTTTTATACTTCATCGGTTCGCTGTGTGATCTTGCACTTGTTGCTCTCACATTGCCATTGATAAGAATTCTCAACGACGCTTCTCAGCAAAACGCACTCTTATCCTCTATATATAGAAAACTCAATGCTGCGTCGTTCTATGATTTGCAGCCATTAAATGCGACTTTGTTGTCGGTATTTATCACTCTCTGTTTGCGATATTTTGTTAAATCAGTTGCGGTTTCTTCTGAAACTAAATTGAAAACAACTATTGCTTCACGAATTTCTGATCAATTGTTTTTGAGATACATCACAGAAACGTATCAATTTCATCAAGATCATGATTCAACCGAGTTGACAAACAATATTCTTAACACGCGCCAAATAAATGACTACATTTACGAACCTTGGCTTCGCATTTATTACGAAGTCATATCATCTTTGCTTATTTTCATCTATCTCTTTTTCTTATCACCATTAGCAACTGCAGCTGGAGTTGTGTTTATGGCACTCCTAATTATGGCGATCCAGTTCAGATCAGCCAAGTTGAACAGCAATTTGGGTTTGCAGACACGAATTTCAGAACAGAGGACTCTCACAACCATTAGAGATTCGTTTGCTTCAATATCTGAAATCAAAATCTACAAAAAAGAATTGTATTTTTCTACAAAATTCAATAACTCTGCAAAGGTCGGAATTGATTCCAGAAATCGAAGCCACCAAATTCAGGTAATGACACCAATAAGGTTAGAAATTTTTGGACTTTCGGTTGCATTCTTATTCATTTACATAGCATTTTCTTCAAACAGAGAAAATCCTGACTTGGTTCCATTGATTTCAAGTTTTGTTATTTCATTATTCAGATTGATTCCTAGTGCGTCTTCAATTCAATCATCAATGCACCGTATAAAGTTCGGGAATAGGCAGCTAGAAAACAATCTCACATATCTCAGCAATCGCAGTAATGATACGCAATCTGATCATGGTGTTTTTTCAGGAGACAACTCTTTCGCGTCTTTAAAGTTTGCAAACTTGAAATTTAGTTTTCCCGATTCCCAAAGCAATGGGTTGACAATTGAGAACTTAACTCTTAATCGAAATGACTTCATCGGTGTAGTCGGACCAAGCGGTGCGGGAAAGAGCACATTCATACGATTGTTGACTGGCCTTCTATTGCCAAATTCCGGAAGTATTACATTTATAGACCAAAAAAACGAGATCATTGAATCAAGCTCGCTGAAGTTTGGGTACGTGCCACAGGACGTTCATCTACTAAATGATTCTCTTGCGTCAAACGTTGCTTTTGGGGTTCACCATGGCGAAATTGACTTGCTTCGGGTTGAGCAATGTCTCAAAGACGTTCAATTGCATCACTTAGTCGATCGTTTCTTACTCGATAGATCATTGGGGGTCGGTGAAGATGGCTCATTGGTTTCCGGAGGTGAGCGTCAGCGAATTGGTTTAGCGCGAGCGATTTACTCAAAGCCCGATATTCTGGTTCTAGATGAAGCAACGAGTTCGCTTGATCCGCGCAACGAAGCACATTTAATTGATTTGATTAGCGATTTATGCAGTAACGTCACAACAGTATTTGTTACGCACCGAATCTCTGCGGTGCAAAAATGCAACCGCTTGATAAGTATTGAGAACGGTGTTGTACGTGAATTTTAGTTTTTCTATTCTTTGTTCACTAACTTCCAGTGTTTCTCATTCATAAGATAATCAAAACCGCTAGGCTTGTGAAGCCAGTGGCTCGGAGCAACCACTTGGGTGTTTGAGTTGACAGATGCCAATTTCGCCCCCCACCAAGAAAAAGAACTGCAGCTCATTACTATTCCACGGGAGTGCGAGATAAGCGCAAGATCTTCGATCTCATTTGATCCTATTGAATAATTGAACTTGTACTTTTGTTCAACGGCACTGAGCATCTGACGGGCTAGAAATGGTTGATCGCTTACAATATTGATTGAATCGTATTGATGCTCCGCGCAAAGATGTTCAATACCTTTCAAGTAATAATCAATGCTTGTTCGACCAAAATACCGTATCTCTTTGCGAGTCAACTTGTCCCCCAATCTCATGTGAACCGTGATCTCATTACGTTGAAATTTAGGAACAATTGGTGAAAATGAATTTGATGCAGCTAAACCGTGTAGCAGTTGATCGAACACTTGATTCACCAGAAATCGGGACTGAAAATAGCCAGAGATTACCTTTGTATTTGGAGATATTTGACTTATCTCTAATGGTTTTTCTACGGAATCATTTAGCCAATAATTCTTTATGATCAAACGCTTAACTAGCATTTTTGAAACTTCTAGTTTTCCCAAAGTTACAATGTTGCAACCCAAAAGACTGTTTATGGCAACTTTTCGCGGCGTGATTTTTAACATCTTTGATCCACGAATCAAATCATCAAAAAACTGAATCTCTGAAGATATGTTTTTAGTAATTGCCAAACCACCGGCGTATTGGAACAACTGATTCCCTAGTCCGCCAATTAGTGGAATTTGTATAGTTCTGTGTTGTGGTTTTTGCACGGGATAACATTATCCATGTTGTGAACTATTAAAGTGACTGATTTTTTGGGGGACACATAATGAGTGCCAAGCTTTCATTTTATGTGATTGCCACAAAGTCGTACCTAGATTATGCAAGAGATCTGATTTCTGATTTGGAATCTAGGTCTTCTGAAGAGTTTAAGATTCAGATCATTTTACTTACAGATGTTGAAAACGCATTTCAAAATGATTTCTCAAAAACTGGGTGCTTCGAACTGACTACTGCCTTGATACCAAGCTACGGTTGGCCGGAGGCAACATTGTTTAGATTTAAGCTAATGCTCGCGCATAAAGCATTGGCTACAGGAGACTTGGTTGCCTACATTGACGCTGACATGCGTGTCTTATCTCCGCTATTCACCAAAATGTTTAATGACCCCCTGAAGAGTTCAGCTGATTCCGGAATTGCTCTAGTTAAACACCCTGGATACGCCTTCAGAAGCACTCCTTACCAATTTTTTATTAGGTCTCGTTTTGGACCGTGGGGCATCAACCGTTCATCATCTGCCTGGGTTCCTCGAAAACTACGTACGACCTATGTTTGCGGCGGATTATTCTGGGGATTATCAGGTTCGTTTTTTCAGTTATGTAGAGACTTAGAACAGCAAGTCATAACTGACGAGCTCAACGGCATTCGCGCTAAACATAATGATGAAAGTCATCTAAATCGTTGGTCAGCGAGTAACCGGCATGCTTTTATGGGGCCAGAGTGGGTTTATGCACCTGGTTACAAGAACCTACGGAACCTATCGCCAATTATTTCGGTCGTTCATAAGCCATTGAATTTCATTCGTATTTCTTCAAATGGTGAAGCTGCCAAGACGACTTTCTTGAGAAAATCATTGAATCTAATTCAAAAACTGAGAAAAAAATGAACTGCAGTGAATAGTACTAAAGGCTTTTTGTTTCCGCTTGGGTATCTAGGGGATCAGTTCTCAAATACCCAAAGAGCTCTGATGGTTTCGCATAGACGATCTTTTTTGTTTTGACGTCTTGATGGGCCCTTCTTAACGGTGCAGGCCCCAATCTATAAAACAGCCGAGCGATTAGCCGGACCCACAAACTCAAATTCGAAAAGATAGCTGTCTGCTGAAACAACTTGTGAATCACTCTTTCAGACTTAAAAAATTTTGAGCCACCACGTCGGGCTAAAAATGTTGAGTTGACCCCAAGCGCTTGCAGTACGTACCTTGACTGTCTGATGCATTTTCCTGCGATGAGCAACCGCAGCCAAAGATCATAGTCTTCAGAAAGATGGATGTTTCTGTACCCACCAATTCTTATAAGAGCATCTTTTCTCGCAATTACGGAGGAATGATTGACTGCATTATTCCAAAACATCTTTTGAATATCAATTGATTCTTCAGAGCACATCCGTAATCTGGTTATTCTCCCGCTAATGACATCAAACTCCCACGCAGGAGTGCAAAGAACATCAATAGCGTTGAACCTCAATTCATTCAATTGAAGGTGCAAGCGCTCCGGATGCATCACGTCATCAGCGTCATGTAACGCAACTAGCTCGTGTTTTGCTTCCCCTATCCCAACATTTCGCGCATTCCATAGACCTTTAGGACTCTGAATGTGAATCACTTTCACCAAAAACGTGGCTTTGTTCTTGAAACTTTGAATCTCTTCCTCAAGTTCACCTGAGATTGGACCGTCGATAACAACAACGACTTCATCTGGGCTTTTATGCTGCGAATTGATACTAGAAAGCGAGCGCCTTAAAGAGACTGATTCGTCGCCTCCCCAAACATTCACAACTACTGAAACACAGGGTAAGAGTGAGTCATTTATTGTGCTGTCCAAATATTGCCTCCTCTCTAGTACTATTTTCAATCATGTTGTCGGTTTCACGAGCTGAATTGGCCTCTGGAACATGCTGCGTGATCCCAATGTACAACGAACAAGAAGTCATTGCGGATGTCATTCATGGCCTAAAAGCAATCTTTGAGAACATTCTCTGTGTTGACGACGGAAGCACCGATGAGTCGGTCGCGAAAGCACGTGAGGCTGGGGCAACAGTAATTTGCCATGCTGTCAACATTGGACAAGGAGCGGCTATTGCAACGGGGTTCTCTTGGATACAGTCAATGACGAATTTTTCACGGATAGTTACTTTTGATGCAGACGGTCAACATCTACCAGAGGATGCGATACGTCTTATTGAAGAATTGGAAAGCAAAGGATTGGACGTGGTCTTTGCATCGAGATTTCTTGACAATCAATCTCAAGTTCCATTTATGAAAAGACTTATCCTGCGGGGAGTGACTAACGCGACCAGAGCGCTTACTGACGTTGAATTAAGTGATGCTCATAATGGCCTGCGAGCACTTACGGTTGATGCTTCGCGAAAAATTCAGTTAACGCAGAATGGGATGGCACATGCAACACAGTTCGTATCTCTTGTGCTTCAAGGTGGCCTCAAGTACTCGGAGTTGCCAGTGACGATTCTCTACACGCCATACTCCCGCTCTAAGGGTCAGTCAATGCTCAATAGCATTAACATTGCTTTAGATTTGATTTGGGGGTAAATATGTTTGTCATTCGCCTTTTTCTTGTTTTGCTTTTTATTCCTGCGTTTATCGTGCTTGCGAGGTCTCTCGGATCGCGTTCGCGAGCCTTGCGTTCACTCATGCTCTTCACCTTCCCGTCACTCGTTGGTTTCTCAATTGTCTTTCCATCAATTTGGCAATCAGCAGCAGACTTTGTTGGTATTGATCGTGGAGTTGACTTGCTTCTGTATGTCACTGTTTTGACGTTGATTACGTATATCGGTTACTCATTTTCAAAATTTCGATACCTCGAAAAGCGGATTGCCGCGCTGGTACAGGCATTAGCTCTACTGCAGGACCCAAAGAGCGATAAATAATGTTTGCTAATGATCGCGCAACATGAATCCTAATATCTGGAATTCCTTTGGAGAATTTAGGACACGGCAATATCTATTGTTTCTTGTCGTTTTCGTTGCTTTGTTTGCGACATTTGTTTCATGGTCTCTCAGTTCTCCATTGGGGTCAGCCCCTGACGATGCATACCATGCGTCACAAATCTGGTGTGCAGACAATGCGTCTGATCAATGTGAAATTGTCTCTCAAGAAGGTGAAAGGATTACAGTCCGTGTTCCTTACATTTCTCCTAACTGCTATTGGAACCCAAGCTTTCAAAATGCGTCGTGTGTCGCGCAAGCCGAGAACGAAAGTGAGCAAATAGCAACATTTGGTAGGTCTGACTACCCAAATGGCATGTACAAGGTCTTGAATTTGTTTGTTTCGGAGAATCCGACTCAGAGTGTTTTATCAATGCGCATTTTTAATGGTTTTTTGGCTGCTTCAATAATTCTTTCAGCACTGGTTCTTGCGCCAAGAAAACTGAGGTTTGCACTAGTTGTTTCGTGGATCCCGGTACTCAATCCACATGGATTTTTCTTCATTTCCTCAATCAATCCAACAGGTTGGTCTTTTTTAAGCATTGCCACAAATTGGATTTTCTTATATCTACTTCTGCAAAATCTTCACACTGCTCGACAAAACATTTGGCGATTTAGCACTGTGTCTGGGATGTACCTGCTCACTTTATTCATTGGTCTCTTTTCAAGATGGGACAGCCGTATTTTTCTAGCTGTCACGAGTCTTGCGGTGTTTCTGATTACAAATCATGAGTTCAAGTGGGTGAAAGTAAAACACATCGCCATTACTGCTTTGGCCTCTGTTGGGTTTCTGATCGTACTGATGGAGCGAAGTTACCGAATCAGATCGGCATTTTCTCTTAATCCAATTGGGAACAGTTCTGGCTTTGAAACAGTTCAGTATTTGATCTACCTATTAGTCCACTTGATTGAGTTTCCTGTTGGGGTTTTTGGTGTTGATACAGCATGGGGTGGATTAGGGGGGCTCTATCCTTCAACGCCTCCGATGGTTGGCTACCTTGGCTTATCAATCGCATTGGGGTCACTCGTTGTTGCATTTAACAAGCCAAATCGACTACAAGTTTTCTCTACATCATTAATTGCACTTGCAATTCTTGGAGCTGTATACCAACAGCAAAATATTGGTCGATACCTTGTCGGCGACATGGTTGCACCTCGTTATATCATGGGGATGGTTGCTGTGCTACTCGGAATCGCAACTCTCACTTCACGTGATAGCGACAAAGTTTTCCTTAAAAAGCATTTCAGGATAGGTGGAACGGCTTTATTGAGCATTGCTCACTCGGTTGCCCTGTACTCCAACATGGACCGCTTCATTACTTTCGGACTTGGAACCACTGGAACATTTAAAGGTTTCAATCAAGAAGGAAGGTGGTGGTGGAACACTTCGGTTAGTCCATATTTGGTGTGGGCAATAGGTACAACAGCTTTTGTATTATTCTTGATTACTGCTTGGAATCTTTGCTCACCCCAACACTCAGATGAAAAGATCTAACCTGAAAAAACTTCTTCTCGCTTCAATTGCTACATCGTTACCCATTGGTGCACTTGCATTTTTGGCTGGAGTAACTCTCACAGATTCACTTTTTGTTTCCTGCGTTATTGCTGTACAAATGTTTTTTGGATTGTTATTTTGGCTTTTTCTTTCAGGTAAAAAGTCGGTCACCATCCCTGAATTTGTTGGGTTAGGTGTATCTTTTGGCTCACTTTTATCTCTGTTATCTGAATGCGTCTTTCGTACAACAGCTTTGCGTGGTATTTCATGGATATTTCCAGGTGTAATTTTAATTTTCTTGATGTGTATTCCATCCATACGACGCAGATTTTTATCGTGTGAAATTCAAAAAACCGAAGCACGGGATTTATCCTTCCTGTTTAGCTCGACAATTTTTGCACTGTCGCTACTTTGGGTCTGGGCGCTACCTCTCGTCCTCGTGCCATTCGCATTTAACGCATACAAAAACAGACGTCTGCAACTAACCATTTCTGTACTTTCTGTTGCCGCAGTAGCTGGTTCACAGTTTCTCAAAAGTGCATCAACGTCATGGTGGATTTTTTCTCATGACCAGATGTACCTTGAGGGATTCAGCGAAGGGGTTTACCGATACGGTCCGCATGACAACATGCACCTTTCTGGATACGGATTTCCGTACCATTGGTTTTCTCTCCTCTGGTCAGCAGTAATTTCTCATGCCGCCAATCTTCCGCCACTCATTGCATTAGGGAAGATTTTACCTATCGTCGCAATCTTGGTATGTGTGAATCTACTTTGGCTCGTTAGCCGACAGCACAGCAAACTCGCTGGTTATTTCTCGATTATTTGCTTCGCAATTGGCTCCAATGCAATTAATTGGACGGCCATTCGTTTTATTAATTCACCTACATTCCTGTTTTCGCTTATCTGGCTCCTGGCCTTTACCTTCATATTTCAAAATGCACTTACAACAAAAAACGTAGGCCTTGATATCGCTTTGGGTTTGCTCCTAATAGGCGCTTTCGGTGGAAAGGTGACCCACGGAATCATCATCCTTGGCGGTTTAGGGATTGTTTTCGTAATCGAGGTGTTTAAGGATCGCAGCCTTTCAGGCTTTCTGCGATTAATGCGCATGTATGTAGTTCTTTCATTAGCAACAATTGCTGTCTACATGCAGGTCTATCGCGGACAAGCAGTTGGTGGGCGAATGCTATATATCAGCCCTGGGGAACTCGGCTTCCAAGTTGGTGTCGCGTATATGTCAAGTTCTCGATCGATTTGGATGGCTGTAACCATCGCAATCCTTATTGGGTGCTCATCGCTTTTGATTATTTCTTTGCACAACAAAGAACGATCAGAATCCGACCGTGTTCTCAACACCTTTTGTATAGGTTCATTTTTGTTTTCTTTACCCTTAACATTTTTTCTTGCACAAGATGGTGGTTCGCAAGGCTATTTCCTTCTAAGCGCTTCAGTTATTATTTTGATTCCAGCTTCAAGAGTTATTGCCCAACTTATGACGAACAGTAGGCGTCCGCAGTTCTCCGTGGGTACAGTCTTTGCTTTATTAATCAGTGCACTTTTTTGTTTCATTGCTGTTCATTTTTGGGAATCAACCCCTGCTGGTATCGATCCGTATCGTTTTGGTTTGTTTTTTAAGGTGAGTGCCTTCATCATTCCAACACTTGTATTTGTGATTATTCGAGTATTTATGAGAGGTGAAAGAAAAAATAATGGTTTACTCCTTTTGTTCGCTGTGTTTTTGCTCTTCGGCGTTTTTCATCGAGCTTCAGCTATCGATACGTACTTCAATAACTATTCAGAAAGTGCAGATACCGAACCCATATCGGGTTCCCACGATCGCGTAGTTGCTCTCACTTGGCTTCGAAATAACAGCGACGAAGACGACATCATTGCAACAAACCGCTACTGCATTCCATATATAGATCCATGTATTAAGAAGTGGTACC
>Ga0214921_10004446_pt1 | contig 20626 bp, 18 predicted proteins | sample LL1505_MetaG_FD_177992 | JGI IMG/M metagenome (GOLD analysis project Ga0214921, IMG submission 177992) | Freshwater microbial communities from Lake Lanier, Atlanta, Georgia, United States - LL-1505 | ecosystem: Environmental > Aquatic > Freshwater > Lake | place: USA: Georgia | collected...
GGTGTCTCATCACCCGCCCGAACCCGCCAAAAAGTCCGCTTCTGCCAAAGCCGCCAGAGCGGACAAGAAGACGCAGGTTTTTATTGCGGTATTCGACGCCACCGAGACCCTGCCCGGGCTGGAGGCCCTGAGGGACCATACAAGGGCCAGAGATGTCGAGGCCGAGGCCGATCAGACCTTTGTGTCGCTGGTCAAATTCAAAAACTATTGGGAAAACAAAGACGACATCATTGCCTACCGCTTTTTTGCGGCTGCGGACATCGGCAATCTGTTCACACAGACGCCCAATCCGCTCTATCTGTTCGCCATCAACGAGACCCTGTTCAAGGAAGCGCGCAAAATCAGCCACGAGATCGAGACCTTCTGGGCGATCAAGGAGGCCTATTGCAAGGCCGAGGTACTGATTTCCAACAACGGCTTCAATGTCCGCAACAATTTCCAGTCCGACAGCGCGATCGAGCCGTTGAAGGATTATGGCCGGTTCCTCAAAATCTGGTCGCAGGATTACAAAATCTGGCGCGAGCATGTCGAAAAGTTTTTGAACACAATCGAGTATCATGTCCCGCCCGTATAAAGCCTGCCTGTTCGATCTCGACGGCACGCTGATCCGTTCGACACACCATTTCGACGCTGTCTGGATCAAATGGGATCGTGACCGCCGATGACATCAGCCGCGGCAAGCCCGACCCCGAGGGCTATCTCAAAGCCAGCACCACCCTCGGCTTCGCCCCGCAAGATTGTCTGGTGTTCGATAACGCCCCCGCAGGCATCGAGGCCGCCCGCAGCGCCGGTTGCGGCCTGATGATCATAGAAGGCACCCTGACAGCGCCGGTGCCGGATGCAGAAGGCTGGATGAAGGATTATCGTCGCAAATGGGCTCCCTCAAAGAAGAACATAATCTTCACAACATTCCGCAATGTGTTGAAGCAAGACAGGGATCAGAGCGTGATCAATCATGCGCCTGATCAGGGTGCAACTTTTTAACGAAGTCCAAATATCCGACGAGCGTTCCCATTGGCGACAGCCCTTAATGTCGGTTCTTTTAGGTAAGGCAGCAGATGCTCTCGAATTTCACTGACTAATTCAAAATATTGATCATCCAATCCACAGCAAGGATCGGTTCCAACCATAAATCTCGTCGGATATTTTTCGATTAAATCAATCCAGTTTTTTTTCGGGCCACTCGATGAATAGACCCTTTGATTCCTATGGATAGGCCCAGTGGCGGAAAGGTCACAAATCAGGTTTGGACGCTTTTTAAACAACTCCTCGATTTCATCCGCCGTTGCTCCGGGGAGACAATGCGCTAAAATTAATCGAACTCTTGGGTATTTGGCCGAAACCGAGAGTAACTGGTCAAACCCGCTATTGCATTTTTCGCATTTCTAATAAATCTGCGTAATAATTTTGGATCATCACACTTTTTGATTGAAGCTAATAGTCTGTTCTCCGACATAATCACTCTCCTAAAATTAGCATTTTAGGATTGGATCAATTGAGGAGAATTGTGTCAAATTTTTAAGTTATAGTTCACTAGCCGTTAGATGGGACATATTTTCACATCAACCCGCTTCTCAGATTCAGCACCTTTTCGAGCGACATAGACACCTCCTGTTACGGCTCTATGTCGATAGTCAGAACAACTCGAAATGAGGGCAACGGGGGTTTGTTAGAGTTTATCGGTGACTCTTTTGTTCACTTCAACTACGGTTTGGAGCACTCTTGAATTGGCATTGTAAATTTGTTGTCCACGCAACAGCTGAACCAACTCTTCGGTTATATCCACATTGGATTCTTCCAATGAACCGCTCATCACAGTGCCGTATCCTTTATCACCACCAAAACCAAACCGTGGATTTCCGCTATCCCCGCTCGTAGCGTAATTGGTGTCACCGATTGAACGCAGGGCGGTGCTATTGGGGAATGTCGCTACTGTAACCCTATACAATTCAGCAGGGGTCTGTTCACCGGCATAATTGACTGACAGCATACCTTTTGAATCGATGGAAATGCCCTGAAGCAGTCCCTCATCGGTTCCATTGTTGAATGGGATTTTGATTGGCACCAGATTTTGTTCATTTTTAAGGTCATAACCGAGCAGTTTTAAACCTGATGAGTTGACGAAATATCCATCCTTGCTGAGCTGAAAGCTACCGGCCCTTGTATAGACTTGTTGTGTCAAAACTTCTCCGCCACCGGTGGGCGTAGGAGTAACCACGGGATCGGCCGGTTGTGATGAAAACTGGATGTTTGCCAAACCCCAGTGATCATATTGAGGACCACTAGATTGAGGCTGATGGAATTCAATGATCGTCGACGATGTCTTTGCCTCGGGTGGCAATGTGATTTTCTGACTAGACCATTTGTTATAAGAAATATCACTAGAATTGAACTGGCGAAGGAGTTTGAAAGTGCTGCCGCCGTCAATGGAATAATATAACTTCAGATCCTCCATTGGGTCAGGAAATTCACCGCCATTGGAATCGTTACCCTTGATCAGGTCCATCGACAAAAAGTCTTTGTCACTCAAATTAAGAGGGCTGAGTTCTAAATTTCTTTCTCCAATGCCGCCATCAACGCCAAAAGCAATATATTTTGACTTTGTGCTGAAGCCATTTGCGCTGTTTGAACCTGATCCCGCATTTCTCAAATATACGTTTTGGGCTTTTCCTGAATAATCCGTCGATGACCAGTTATAATATGGTGTTGTATTGTCACTGCTCGATGCGGGTTCATCATCACTGACTAAATTATAAGTGTCAGTGATCGATTTTAAATTGGTTCCATCCCAATTTCCCGACTTAACCACATCACCGTTGACAATTAATTCATATGACCACGGCCAAGCATTTGTTGGGTTATTGAATTTGACTTCAATATTGTTATTTGAATTTGACAAAGCGGTAGTGAGATCGAATTTTAAATTACCATCGGGTCCACCTGAACTAAAAGGGGTCCCGTTAATGTTAACTTCATATGTGTCACCGTTATTAATGAAAGTATCGCCTCCAGATACCTTCACATTATCTATCGATAACTGCGCTCCAGCTGCAGTCCCGAATGAATAATCGAATGTACCTGATACAAAAACAAATTTGTAATTACCACCCTCATTTGGACCCATTTGCTGACTAAATGGCATCCATCCTGTTGGATCAGTACTTTCACCCGTTTTATTTAACAATTCTATTGTAGTTCCATCATCTTTTAGTAAATATGCATTTATGTCATAAGCATCTTGTCCGCCTTTTGCGTTCCAGTCAAAAGATACAATTGATCCAGGCGCAATATTTATATACTGATCTGATATAACATATGGACCATGCACAATATAACCATGAGCATTATCATTATATTGATTTTCATCGATTGAAAAATTATCAATTTTCAAATTCATTTGATTTGAAGCTAAATCAGAATTAAAATTTATATTGTCAAATTTTGTGTCGTCACCAGCACTATATCCATTTTTTGTACCATAATTAAGAGAATTTGTATCACTCGAAAATGCCTGACTGGTATCAATAGGTGTTTGAAATCCACCAATCAAAGATGTTCCAGGTGTCCCATCTTGACCCAACATCACCTGTTCATTGTGAATTTCCCATCCACTTATTTTAGTGACATTGCCACTTACGGTTGCGGTAGTATTCGAAAAATCTCCGTTTTTGAACGTTGTTCCATAATTGATGTTGAGCTGAACAGATTTTGTCTGTGTGTTCAGCGGAACAGCACTGGCCATAGTTAGGCCTGTGCCATTAAAAACAGGCGAAACGACGGGAGGTGTTGGAGTTGGTGCAGGTGTAACTGTTGCCGCAACTGCTGGTTTAGTATCCCCTAATACGAAGAAGCCATTACCTGAAATGGCGAGATCAGTCACTTTGCCTGTCGAAGAAATCGATCCTTGTGACATGCTTTTATCAATAGCAACGGTTGCCACACCCGCACCTATAGCTGTCTTTGGACTTGAAGAGGGATCATTTGGAAAAATGTCGGCAAACGATATGCCTGATTTTTTGAATCCTATCGTCCCGGCGTTTGCCAAGTTATTGGAACGCACGTCGATGTTTTTCTGAGCAGCTTTCAAACCAGACTCTGTGGCGCCGATCATGTCGTGAGACCCTTTGAGAATGATGAATTCTATTTAAAATTCATCATTCTCAAACTCAGCAAGAATCGTGCCATTTTTAAGATTATCAACATGCTAATATTTTACAACTATGCTGTATCCTATGTACTAAGGAATTAGCTGAATTTACAATCGAAATGTCCGCACTCTAATTATTTGAGCGACTTCTCTTAGAGCGACGGTTGAAGACCTCAATGAGCCATGGACTGTGAACGTCCATGCGACCCGACCTTTATAACAGTTTATAACTTTTCGTTCGACACAACAGCCGAATTACTTTCGTTATAACCGTCTGATTTAACTGGAAAAATTGGTGGAGCCAGACGGAATCGAACCGACGACCTCGCCAATTTTCATTCCTCAAAACATCCATATTTTTCTTGTAGAAAAGTTCTTTGGCAGGGTCTTCATCCAAAACAATTTTAGGGGTACCAACCAACTCTCCAAGATCTGACAACTTTTTGGTGTTTGCGGGAGACAACAGCATCGTGTCACGGAGATAAACCTTAATCTCCACAGATTCAGTTTCAGATATCTTGATTTTAAGGGGGATGAACTGGTCAATCGATATAAACGTGTTTCTCACGTTACCCAGATATTGGGTCAAATCAGCAAAATCCGAGAAGGCAGGGACATCGGCACGTGTAAAATGGCCAACCAGATAGATTGCTTCGGGGATTTCACTCAAACACTCACTTTCAACCCCTTTTAAAAGGGAAAACAGGATAAACTCACCAAAACTTATCCTTTCACCCTTTTCGGGTATCAAAATTCCACACCACTCAACACCTTCATACGATCTTGAATGGAATTGATAAGATAAAACCTCATATTTACCCAACCCCTCCTTGATTTCAAAATTACTGAGTGAATAATCAGGGGTCTTAAACTCACTATCAAACCCAATAATCAAATGTTTTTTATGATCATCTTTATTATTACGTTTAGATCTAACATTTTTATCAACAACACCCTTTCCAGAATTGTTTACACTTCTCTCCCATATACAACTTTTCTGGATTCTATATTCAATAACATGGCCAAGAGGTTCCTCTTTTACTTTTACCCTGTCTATAATTTCAATGGGTTTTGATTTTTGGGAGGACATTGTGACTGATCCATTGGTCTATCGGCACTATGTCCACCATTAAAGTTTTTAGCTTTTCTTTTTAGGTGGAACCACATCACAATATACAAGAACAGCAGATGACTGAGCTTGTGTAGCAATTTTTGTTTTTAGTAAATCTGGATCGTTTACATTTCCTATATTAGAAGATATTCCATTACTAGATAGAAATATTTCCACAATTCTCGATCTAATAGCAAAATTAGCATTTTGTATAATTTCTGTTCGAGATGTATTCATCTGGTATTTTGACAATACAATACCAACTACATTTCCTTTTTGATCAAATACAGGTCCACCACTATGACCTCTATTTACTGGAGCAGATATTTGAAGTTGTGTTGCGTCGTCATTTAAACCAGATAATGACGTTATAATTCCAGCAGTAAAATTACCTGATTGAGCTAGAATACCATAACCTGGGTATCCAAACACATAAATGTCTTCCCCCAATTGAGGATTTAAGTTCAACGAAAGAGATACTGTATTTTTTTTATCAACAATTAACAAGGCAAGATCATTTCTTTTATCAAGAGTCAATAATCTTGCGTTTATTGTATTTTTATCAAAACCTCTTATCCTAATACTATTAGAAACACAATTATTTACAACATGAGCCGCCGTAACAAAATTTCCATTACTATTAACAAAGAACCCAGTACCTGTTGATGGAAATGCCATATCATCGGCTTCTTCTGATTTTGTTTCTTGTGTTGGCAATTGCTGTTTTTTGGGTTGCTCTTGCGGCGTTACATTTGGTTTAGATTGAGCCTGAGGTGTTTGTTCTTTATATAATTGATATATATTTTGAGAATAAGAAACATCACTAATTAGCAAAAAACTAATTAAATAAAAATTTAAAAATTTGTACATTTCAGTTACTCCACAACATTAATGTTCATCGTTATTCTAATAACACCAGTTTTCCCCCATTTATCCAAAGCATCAATCTCATATATTATCTGAGTTGGACCAAGTTTATAGAATTTAAAACCAATTTCATAGACTCTGGTTATAATATCAGCCTCTTTTGGAGCCTTTATAATCCTTAAATTTTGAGCCGACCAATTGGTTAGATTTTGCCAGTATGTATTACAGAACTTTTTTAACCGAACAGTGCCCTTTTGCTCTCGGGTTTCGCCTATTGAAGTGACGACCAAGGGCTCGAATGAGCAATTAGGCACAGCAGCATAAACGCTGGATACACTCGAAGCGCTAACTAGTAAAAATACCCATAATAGGAAGAATTTTTTCATCAAAAGCCCCTCATCTTCTCATTAAATTTAGCCTGAGCGTTTTTGAATGTATAGCTCCATTAAATTTAAAAAGAAAAATTAGGCTTTGAACGTCCATGCGACCCAACCTTTATAACAGTTTATAACTTTTCGTTCGACATAACTGCCGAATCGCTTTCGTTACAACCGTTTGATTTGATTAGGAAAAATGGTGGAGCCAGACGGAATCGAACCGACGACCTCTTCAATGCCATTGAAGCGCTCTCCCAACTGAGCTATGGCCCCACTGTTTAGAAGGGGACGGCTTGGGCCCGTTCCCTGTATTGGTACGGACAAAGCGTGTCCGCAACCGGCATTCGTATCAGCGCATCTCTCATGGCTTTGTTTTGGACATTTGTCAAAGGCCGAAGCCGGAGAAAAATGTCATGTCAAAACCATTCGGGTTGTCGAATCCGGGCTCATCCGTTTGATCCCGTGTCCCGATCCAGTCTTTCACAACGGCGGAACCGCTCTATACCCGCGGTTGCGCCGTTATTCAAGTCACTTTTGTTCAAGATTCTTCGTCATCTTGCAAATCGCCGTCGATCAGGGCGCTGACATCGTCGTCGCCTTCTTCCTCTTCGGCAAGGAAATCATCATCCGCATCGATATCATCGTCGATTTCGACATCGTCGATCACCGGATCTTTTTCCGATTCTTCAACTTCCGCCTCTTCGAGCGAAATCAGCTCGGGTGCATCGATTTCGACTTCGACTTCCTCGTCTTCATCGACAACTTTGGCTTCCGCGCGGCTGCGCAAGGCCACCGCTGGCTGGTAAATGGTGCCGCACCGCGGGCAAACCGCGGGATCTTTGCCCAAATCGTAATATTTTGAGCCGCAACTCAGGCATTGGCGTTTGGTGCCGAGGTCTGGTTTTGCCACGGGACTATCCCTCTTCTTAGAAAATCACTCGGCGTTTCGGTTAGTCGGGTGCAAGCCCTGTGTCAATGCGCCCAACGGCCATCTGCTGCATATTCTGCAAAAAAAGGGTGGCTGATTTTGCAGCCCAACCGTGCTAGGGCGTGATGACAATGGTGCAAACGAAGCGGTTCAGCCCGTTTTGTTCCGCCAAAACGGTTGAAAGAGTGAAGGATCAGGGAGCCTATCGCATGTCACACGCCCATTCCGAGGTTGCACGGCCGCTGACCTCCCATCCTGTCAAAAACCTGCAAGGCGAGTTGCGCGGGCCGCTGCGGGTGCCCGGCGACAAATCCATTTCGCACCGCGCGATGATTTTCGGCCTGTTGAGCGTCGGCCGGACAACGGTCGAAGGCCTGCTCGAAGGCGAAGACGTGCTGCGCACCGCCGAGGCCTGCAAGGCTTTAGGCGCGCTGATCACCCGTCAAAGCGAGGGCAAATGGTCGATCGACGGTGTCGGCATCGGCGGTTTGCGCGAAGCCGATCACGTGCTGGATTTCGGCAATGCGGGCACCGGATCGCGCCTGATGATGGGGGTTGCGGGCGGTCATGACATCACCACCCGCTTTGACGGCGATGCCTCGCTGCGCAAGCGGCCGATGCGGCGGATTCTCGATCCCTTGACGCAAATGGGCGTGCAGGTGCTGGCGCAGGCCGATGGGGGCCGCTGCCCGATCACCCTGAAAGGCGCGCGCGAGCCCAACCCGATCACCTATACAACGCCGGTCGCCTCGGCGCAGATCAAATCGGCGATTTTGCTGGCGGCCCTCAATGCGCCGGGCCAAACCACCGTGATCGAGCCGGAAGCCTCGCGCGACCACACCGAAAAAATGCTGGCCTATTTCGGGGCCGATATTGCCGTCAGCCCCGACGGCACCCATGGCCGCAAGATTGTGCTGACAGGACGGCCCGAATTGGCCCCGCGCCCGATCATCGTACCGGCCGATCCGTCCTCGGCGGCGTTTCCGATTGTTGCGGCGCTGATTACGCCCGGCTCCGATATTATTGTCGAGGGTGTGATGATCAACCCGCTGCGCACGGGCCTTTTGACCACGCTCAACGAAATGGGCGCGCGGATCGAGGAGTTGGACCGCCGGATCGAAGGCGGGGAAACCGTGGCCGATCTGCGGGTGCGCAGTTCGGATTTGCGCGGTGTCGATGTGCCTGCCGAGCGTGCGCCGTCGATGATCGACGAATATCCGGTGCTGGCCGTGGCCGCTGCCTTTGCCACCGGCACAACGCGGATGAACGGCTTGCACGAGTTGCGCGTCAAGGAAAGCGACCGTCTGGCGGCCGTAGCCGACGGGCTAGCTGCCAATGGCGTGGTGCATCATATCGAAGGCGATGATCTGATCGTCGAAGGCGGCGCGGGCCATGTCAAAGGCGGCGGCATGGTCGCCACCCATCTCGACCACCGCATTGCCATGAGCTTTCTGGTGATGGGCTGCGCGGCGCAAAAAGCCGTGAGCGTCGATGACGAGACCATGATTGCCACCAGCTTTCCGGTGTTCAAACCGATGATGACGGCTTTGGGTGCCTCGATGACGGAAAGCCACGCCTGATGATCATTGCCATTGACGGCCCTGCGGCCTCGGGCAAGGGCACCATCGCGCGCAGGCTGGCCAGCCATTTCGGCCTGCCGCATCTCGATACCGGCCTGCTCTATCGCGGGGTCGGCAAGGCCATGCTCGATCAGGGGCTGGATCTGGCCGACGAGGATCAGGCCGAACGCGTCGCCCTCGCGCTTGATCCCCAAAGCCTCGATGACGAAGTGCTGCGCGGCGCACAGATGGGCGAGGCCGCTTCGCGCATTGCAGGCCATCCGAAGGTCCGTCAGGCGCTGTTGCGGCTGCAACGCGACTTTGCCGGCCAGACCGGCGGGGCGGTGCTGGATGGGCGCGACATCGGCACGGTGATCTGCCCCGATGCACAGGCCAAGCTGTTTGTGACCGCCAGCGCGCCGGAACGCGCCCGCCGCCGCCATCTGGAGCTGCAAAAACGCGGGGACAGCATCTCTTATGACGAGGTGCTGGCCGACATCGTGCGGCGCGACGAACGCGATTCGGCCCGCTCGTCTGCACCCTTGATAAAAACAGGGGATGCCTGCTTGCTCGACACCACAAATTTGGATATAGAAGGGGCGTTCCGGGCAGCTCTCGATCAGGTAGAGAGGGCTGTCTTGGCCTCTGCCTCGCGGCAGGGCTGAAATCCCCCGGCACAAAACCATCCTCGAGTTCTTGTCCGCCGGCCGCGCCGGTATGCCTTTTACGGGCAGATGCGGCATGGTTCGACCTCTGGTCGGGCCCTGTCCACCGGTCGGGTGAGAACTTTTCATCAACCAAAACACCCGGCGCTGGTCCGATACGGGCCATTCAGGAGTAAGAATGTCAGCTGCAACACACCATAACCCCAGCCGCGAAGATTTCGCAGCTTTGCTCGAAGAATCCTTCAACAACGCCGAGGCGCTTGAAGGTTCGGTCATCAAAGGCCGGGTTGTCGCCATTGAAAAAGACATGGCTGTTGTCGATCTCGGTCTGAAGACCGAAGGTCGCGTCGCCTTGAAAGAATTTGCCGGTGTTGGCCGCGAAGGCGTGCCTCAGGTCGGCGACGAAGTCGAAGTTTACCTCGACCGGATCGAAAATGCGCTCGGCGAAGCCGTGATTTCGCGTGACAAGGCCCGTCGTGAAGAAAGCTGGGTCAAGCTGGAAGTGGCCTTCGAAGCGCAGGAAAAGGTCAATGGCGTGATCTTCAATCAGGTCAAGGGTGGTTACACCGTCGATCTGGATGGTGCCGTTGCCTTCTTGCCGCGCTCGCAGGTCGATATCCGCCCGATCCGCGATGTCACCCCGCTGATGAACGTGCCACAGCCGTTCCTGATCCTGAAAATGGATCGTCGTCGCGGCAACATCGTCGTGTCGCGCCGCACCGTGCTCGAGGAAACCCGCGCAGAGGCCCGTTCGGAACTCGTTGCGAACCTCGAAGAAGGCCAGACCGTTGACGGCGTGGTCAAGAACATCACCGAATATGGTGCGTTCGTTGATCTCGGCGGCATCGACGGCCTGCTGCATGTCACCGACATGGCATGGCGTCGCGTCAACCATCCGAGCGAAGTCGTCACCATCGGCCAGCAGCTCAAGGTCCGGATCATCAAGATCAACCACGAAACCCACCGCATCTCGCTGGGGATCAAGCAGTTGCTCACCGATCCATGGGAAGGCATCGAAGCCAAGTATCCGATCAATGCCCGTCTGTCCGGCCGCGTGACCAACATCACCGACTACGGCGCATTCGTGGAACTGGAACCGGGCATCGAAGGCCTGATCCACGTCTCAGAAATGTCCTGGACCAAGAAGAACGTGCATCCCGGCAAGATCGTGTCCTCGTCTCAGGAAGTCGAAGTTGTGGTGCTCGAAGTCGACAGCGTGAAGCGTCGTATTTCGCTCGGTCTCAAGCAGACCCTGCAGAATCCTTGGGAAGCCTTTGCCCAGAACCACCCTGTCGGTTCGGTTGTCGAAGGCGAAGTCAAGAACAAGACCGAATTCGGTCTGTTCATCGGCCTCGACGGCGATGTCGACGGCATGGTTCATCTGTCGGATCTCGACTGGAACCGTCCCGGCGAACAGGTCATCGAAGAGTTCAAAAAGGGTGAAATGGTGCGTGCGCAGGTTATCGACGTCGACGTCGAGAAAGAGCGTATCTCGCTTGGCATCAAGCAGCTCGACTCCGATCCATTCGTGGAAGCAGCAGCGACCGGCGAACTGAAGAAGAATGCCATCGTGACCTGTGAAGTGACGGAAGTGAAGGAAGGCGGCATCGACGTGAAAATCGCCGGTACCGAATTCACCACCTTCATCAAGCGTTCGGAACTGGCCCGTGACCGTTCGGAACAGCGTCCGGAACGTTTCGCCGCCGGCGAAAAGATCGACGCCCGCGTCATCACCTTCGACCGCAAGACCCGCAAGGTCTCGGTGTCGATCAAGGCGCTGGAAATGGCCGAAGAAAAAGAAGCCATCGCCCAATATGGTTCGGCTGATGCCGGTGCCTCGCTGGGTGACATTCTCGGCGCGGCCCTCAAAAAGGCCAGCAAGGACGGCGAATAAGCCGCTTCTGTCGGGTAGCAGAGCAGCCTGACCCATCACCATCTGATCCCGTGTGGAGTGATTCACACGGGATTTTCTTTTCGGGATCATGCGGCGGTATTCGATCCGCTTACAGATCTGGTGCGTAAAGTGACGACGAATTCAAAGGTGCGGCATGTATCGGGCAGAAACACACGGGATCGAAGTGACGGCAGAGCCGGTCTATCTGGCCGACCAGTCCGCCCCGCAACAGAGCCGCTGGTTCTGGGCCTATACGATCACCATCACCAACCACTCGGATGAGCCCGTGCAGCTGCTCAGCCGTCACTGGCGCATTACCGACGGGCATGGCCGCCTGCACGAGGTGCGCGGCGAGGGCGTGATCGGCGAACAACCCCTGATCGAACCGGGCGGCAGTTTCAGCTATACCAGCGGTTGCCCATTGGAGACTCCCGAGGGTATCATGGTGGGTGATTATGCCATGGTGAAGCCGGATGGCGAGATGATCAGCGTGGCAATCCCCGCTTTTTCGCTCGACAGCCAGACAACGAAACGGGTGCTGCATTGACCGCCACACGACAGGACGTGTTGACCATTCTTGAAAAACTGGTCGGTTTCAACACCGTCAGCGACCAATCCAATCTGGCTTTGCAGGATTATGTCCAGGCCTATCTGGCCGCCAAAGGCCTACCGGTCATGCGCGTGCCCAATGCCACCGGCGACAAGGCCACGCTGTTTGCCACCATCGGCCCCCAGACGGACGGGGGTATTGTCTTATCCGGCCATACCGATGTCGTGCCCGTGGCGGGCCAGCACTGGAGCAGTGATCCCTTCACCCTGCGCGTGACCTCCGACAAGGCCTATGGACGCGGCGCGGTCGATATGAAGGCCTTTGCCGCTATCGCGTTGTCGCAGATCGACGAAATGCTGGCCGCTCCCTTGAAACGGCCGATCCATCTGATGTTCAGCTATGACGAGGAAACCACCTGCCTCGGCGTGGTCGACACCATCGCCTTGATGGGCCACAGCCTGCCCCGCCCCTCTGTCGTGTTTGTCGGCGAACCGACCGAGCTGGAAGTGGCCGATGCCCATAAGGGCGTGACCGTGTTCCGCACGCTGGTCCACGGCCACGAGGCCCATTCCTCCAAACCGCATCTGGGCGCGCATGCGATTTCCGGCGGCATTGCCTTTGGCGCCGAGGCGGAAGTCATTGCCGCCGAACTCAAAGCCGCCGGTGATCCGCTCAACCGGTTTGATCCGCCTTACGCCACCTTGCATATCGGCATGTTCCATGGCGGGCATGGCCGGAACATTCTGGCCAATCTGTGCACGCTCGACTGGGAAATCCGATCGGTGGCGGGCACCGATCCCTATGCCGCGCTGGCGCGTCTGGATGCCTTTTCGCGCGATGTGATCGTGCCGAAAATGCATGCCGACGGCTGGCCTGCCTCGATTGTCACCGAAGTGCTGGTCGATGTGCCCGGCCTCAACCCCGAGACCGGATCGCCCGCCGAAACGCTGGCCCTGCGACTGGCAGGCCGCAACGCGACGATTTCCGTGCCCTACGGCACCGAGGCCGGCCATTTCCAGCGAGCGGGAATCCCCACCGTGGTCTGCGGCCCCGGTTCGATCAACCAGGCGCACCAGCCCGACGAATGGATTGCCTTGAGCGAGATTGATCGGGGATTGGCGTTTAACAGAGCGTTGATTGCTGAGTTGTCGCAGTGAATCAGGACAACACAAGATCGGAATGAACACGAAGCTCATTTCTGACATTGTGACCCATTGAATCCAGAATGATTTTCAGACCTTCCCGCCTCACAAATTTGAAGGCGGGAATGAAATCCGAATCGCCTGTGAAAACGACGATTGCTCTGACCCGCTCATTCAATGCCAGTCGGGCCATATCCAGCCCAATTCTCAAATCGACACCTTTTTGGCTGATATCCAGATCGAAATCGCTATCGACAAGTGCTCTGGGAGCCTTGATCAATTCCTTTTGAATGCGTGTTTTGATTTTCCACTTGGCAGACGACAATCGGGTTTCGCCCATTCTCAAAGCAAAATTGTCTTTCAGAACCAGTTGGTCATGAAGGGATTTGTTGTCCCTGTAACGTTGTGTTTGGGCCAGACTGAATTTCTGCTTGGATACAGGATATTCGACACTTTCCGATGACGGAGGCGCGTCATAATAATAAATTCTCAAGAGCTCATAGCGTTTCAACAAATCCGATTGGCAGATCCGGTCGCATTCGCCACAAACATCAGCAGCGGTGGCATTGCGTCCCACTTTTGCATGAATTTTTTTGGTGATGAATCCACCATCAATGAGAATGGCAAATAAAGCATCCGGCAATTGAATAATCCAAAAAAAATGGAACCGGACCACCACTAGGCCAAGGCCACTGCTGATGCAGTTTGTCGGGATGGGCCGGTTCACTGGTCTATTTCGACGCTAATAACTTAGCGCGTCCCAATTCCAACATAATGCCTATAAAAAGACAAGTGTATTCTCACCCCACCCCGACCTCGGCAGGTTCCACGTGGTAATGCGTCGAGCAGAATTCGCAGGTCACGGTGATCGCACCGTCATCGGCGATCATGTGGCGGCGTTCGTCTTCGCTGAAGCGTTCGATCATGCAGACGATCCGCTCGCGCGAACAGCGGCAACGGTCCAGCAAGGGCTGGGTTTCAAACACCCGAACGCCGCGCTCGTGAAACAGCCGATAGAGCAAGTCCTCGCTGCTCAACAGCGGATCGACCAATTCGTGATCCTCGACGGTTTCGACCAGCGCGCGCGCTTCCAGCCAGTCATCATCGTCATGCCGGGTCATGATATCGGCACCGGCCGGTGCATCGCCGGGATGCAGATCGGCGTGGCGGCGCTTTTCGGGCGAGGAGGGCAGAAACTGCACGACAATACCGCCCGCCCGCCAGACATCCTTGCCGCCTTCGATCACCTGCCCGACGGCCAGCCGTACGCGAGTCGGGATTTGTTCGGATTGGATGAAATATTGATGCGCGGCCTCTTCGAGCCCCTGCCCGCTCAGCGCGACAATGCCCTGATAGCGGGCATTCTGGATGCCCTGTTCGATGGTCAGGCCGAGATGGCCGTGGCCGAGCAATTCGGCAGGCGAGGCCTCGGGCATCGATGCCACCGCCGCCTCGTCATAACGGGCATAGGCGCGGATGTTTTCGGGCAGATCGTAATCGACCACCAGCAATTCGACCGCACCGCTTGTGCGGGCCTGCAACTGGAATTGACCGTCGATTTTCAACGCCGCACCCAGCAGCGCCGTCAAGGCCACCGCTTCGCCGAGCAGCCGCGCCACCGCCGAAGGATAGGAATGACGATGCAGGATCGTATCCAGCATCGGCCCGATCCGCACCAGACGGCCGCGCACATCCAGCGCCTCGACCGTGAAAGGCAGAACCTGATCCTCGCCCTCCACGCTCACCGCGAGAGCGCTCACGCCGACGCTCCCAGACACCATGCCAGAATACCCTTTTGGGCATGCAGGCGGTTTTCGGCCTCGTCGAACACGACTGATTGCGGACCGTCCATCACCTCGTCCGTCACCTCCTCGCCGCGATGGGCGGGGAGGCAGTGCATGAACAGGGCTTTGGGCGAGGCCGCCCGCATCAAGCGGCTGTTGACCTGATAGGGCAGCAGCAGGTTGTGCCTGCGGCCCGCATCTTCGTCGCCCATCGACACCCAGCAATCGGTGACGACGACATCAGCCCCGTCCACCGCATCATAGGGATCTTTGGTGGCGGTGACTTTTGCGCCTTCGCGCCGCGCCCAGGCGATCATTTCGGCCGAAGGGGCCAATTCGTCGGGCGTGGCAATCGTCAGGCGGAAATCGAAACGGGCGGCGGCATGCACCCATGAGGCCAGCACATTGTTGCTGTCGCCCATCCATGCGACATGGCGGCCCTTGATCGGCCCGCGATGTTCCTCATAGGTCATCAGATCGGCCATGACCTGACAAGGATGCGAGAGCTTGGTCAGACCGTTGATGACCGGCACGCTGGCATGCGCCGCCAATTCGCGCACGGCAGCGTGGTCGAGCATGCGGATCATGATGGCATCGACATAGCGCGACAGCACGCGGGCGGTATCGGCAATCGTCTCGCCGCGGCCCAACTGCATCTCGGTCCCCGTCAGCATCAGGGTTTCGCCACCCAATTCGCGCATGCCGACATCGAAGGACACGCGGGTGCGGGTGGAGGGCTTGTCGAAAATCATCGCCAGCGTCTTGCCTTCGAGCGGGCGCGAGGCGGCTTTGACACCGCGTTTGCGCGCGGCCTTGATGGATTTGGCGCCGTCCATAATCTGCTGCAACTGAACTGTCGAAAACTCCGACAGATCCAGAAAATGCCGGGCCTCGCCCGGCAAGGCTGTTTGGGTCATGGTCATGGTCCTTCAGGCAGTCTTCGCCTTGTGCGCGGCTTGCTGTTCAAGCGCGACACAAGCCTTTTCCAGCCGCTCGATCGCGCTGGCCACATGGCTTTCATCGATGATCAGCGGCGGCAGCAGGCGCACGACATTGTCGCCCGCGCCGACGCTCAGCAAATGCTGGTCGCGTAGGGCCGCCACAAGCTCGCCATTGTTGATCTTGGCCTTGATGCCGATCAACAGGCCCTCGCCGCGCACCGATTCGATGATGGTCGGATGGCGATCGGCGACAGAGGCCAGACTTTGCTTGAGCAAAAGGCCCATATGGTCGACATGCTGGAAAAAGCCCGGCGCCAGCACGACATCCAATACGGCATTGCCCACCGCCATGGCGAGCGGATTGCCGCCATAGGTGGTACCATGCACGCCCGCTGTCATGCCTTTTCCGGCCTCGGTTGTGGCAAGACAGGCGCCGAGCGGAAAGCCCCCGCCGATGCCCTTGGCCACCGCCATGATATCGGGGGCGACACCGGCCTTCTGATGGGCAAAGAATTTGCCCGTCCGGCCCACGCCCGCCTGCACCTCGTCGAACATCAGCAACAGGCCGTGCTTGTCGCACAATTCGCGCAAGCCGCGAAGACATTGCGGCGGCACCGGACGCACGCCGCCCTCGCCCTGCACGGGTTCGACCAGAATGGCGGCTGTTTCCGGCCCGATCGCCGCTTCCATAGCCTTGTGATCACCGAACGGCACCTGATCGAAACCTTCGACCTTGGGGCCGAAGCCTTCGAGATATTTGGCTTGCCCGCCTGCGGCGATGGTGGCCAAGGTGCGGCCATGGAATGCACCTTCAAAGGTGATGATGCGATAACGTTCTGGATGGCCATTGGCCGAATGATATTTGCGCGCCATTTTGATGGCACATTCCATCGCCTCGGCACCCGAATTGGTAAAGAACACCGTATCGGCAAAAGTGTTGTCGGTCAGCCGCTTGGCCAGCTTCTCGCCTTCGGGAATATGGTAGAGGTTGGAAATATGCCACAGCTTCTCGCCCTGGGTTTTCAACGCCTCGACCAGATGCGGATGCGAATGGCCGAGCGAATTCACCGCAATCCCTGCGGCAAAATCCAGATAGCGGTCACCCTGCGGCGTGATGAGCCAAGGCCCCTCTCCTCGCTCGAAGGAGAGATCTATACGCGCAAAAGTCGGCAACAAAGGCGACAACTGGCTCTCTCCCATGACGGTCTCACTTTCTGGTCAATGCGGTCATCCGCGAAAATAAATTGCCGCCCGACAGGGGCGGCATAACACTCCCTATTCTAAAACGCTTGTCGCGCCTGTCAATTCCACCTTGTCAAGACCTCCATTTTGCTGCGGCGCAAACTATCCCCATGTCATGGCTGTTGAAAACATCGGATCGACAGCGGTTCGGCTTAGGTATCAGATGCCGTATGTAGTACTTTGCAAATCAACAAATACGACATATGGGGTTAACAGGCTCGATCATGCGTGATTGATTTGTCTTGATGGCAAGTTTCAATCGCTTTTTTGAATCGGGTCAGGACGCTTCAACCGAACTGGAGCATAGAATGGGCTGGACTGAGGAACGGGTCGAACAGTTGAAGAAACTGTGGAACCAGGGATTGAGCGCAAGTCAGATTGCGGCCGAACTGGGCCACGGGGTCACGCGCAATGCCGTGATCGGCAAGGTTCACCGTCTCGGCCTGTCGGGCCGTGCCAAAGCACCGACATCATCGGCCCCGCGTGTGCGCAAAGCCACCCGCGCTCCGAGCCATCCGATGACCATGACCACCCGCGGCAATCTGGCGCTTGCGCCGCGCATTGCCCCGACCCCGCGTCCGGTTGTCGAATACCAGCCGGCCATTGTCGCAGATGATGTGGTTGTACCGATGTCCGAGCGCGTTACCATCATGGAATTGCGCGAATCGATGTGCCGGTGGCCGCTGGGCGATCCTTCGACCAGTGAATTCCGCTTCTGCGGTGGCCCCTCGCCGATCGGCACACCTTATTGCACCTTCCACGAGCGCATCGCCTACCAGCCTTCGACCCTGCGCCAGCGCGAGAAAAAGCAATACAGCCACGGCTGATCCGGCTTCCCTCTCTGTCCGCGTAAAAAAGCACCGGAAGGTGCTTTTTTTATGCGCGCCGTTTATAATATGGAAACGTGTTGACCATGCGTGGTGGGTATCGGCCCGTTCTAGCCAACAAGCGTCAGGCTTGATCACGCAAACATCTGGCCCAATCATCTGGCAGCGGCAGTGGCTGTCTAAAGCATCCTGAACTATATCGAAACACAACACATGGTCAGCCCGTAAAGGTCTCGTCAAAGGCATAACCCGCCCCGCGCACGGTGCGGATCGTCTCTTCGGCTGAGGCCTCCGCATCTTCCGGAATTGACTGCATCAAACCGAAAGCGGCAAAGGCAGAGGACAGTTTCAAGGGGAGTACTCCTGTCTCAGGCCCTGCCGCATCCTGAGCGGGTCAGTGATGAAATCTTAGGACCTCATATATGACACTATAGTGACAATCTGCACGGCCTGCAAGGATTTGACGGTCACGCCGGCATGGTTTTATGCGGCAACAGCACACGGAACACCGCGCCCTGCCCCGTCTGGCTATCGATCTGCAAACGGCCGCGATGGTGGCTGACAATGTGCTTGACCAATGCCAGACCAAGCCCCGTACCGCCTTTTTCGCGGCTTTGCGAGACATCGACCCGATAAAACCGCTCTGTCAAACGGGGCAGATGCTCCGCCGCAATCCCCGCGCCATAATCACGCACCTCCAGACAGACATCCTGCCCACCCGAGGACTGGTCGATCAAAGACAGGGTCACATCGACCCTGCCACCCGCTTGGCCGTATTTGATGGCGTTTTCGGTCAGATTTTCGACCACCCGCGACAATTCGTCGGCATCCCCTGCTACCCAGAAGGGACGGTCGGTGTGAAACAAATTGAGTGTGACACCGCGTTCTTTGGCCAAAGTCATCAGGCTTTCGGCCATCTGTACGACCAACGGGGCCAGATCGACCGGATCAACCGGAAGACGGTGCGCGTTCAGCTCCACCCGCGACAGCGACAGCAGGTCGTCGATCAACCGCGTCATCCGGCGGGCTTGGGAGCGCATGATCTCCAGAAAGCGCTCGCGCGCCGTCGCGTCCTCTTTCGCCGGACCTTGCAGGGTCTCGATAAAGCCAAGCAAGGAGGCCAACGGCGTACGCAATTCATGGCTGGCATTGGCGACAAAATCGACCCGCATATGCTCCAGCCGCCGCTCCGACGTCAGATCATGCAACATCAGCATCATCACCGGCTGGTCACGCTCGGGGGCCGTGTAGCCGGTCGGCAGTGGCAAGATTTTGACGCGGAAGGCGCGTTCGATCGGGGTTTTCTCGTAGATTTCCAGATCGACCGCAACGCCCTGTCCCATGACACGCTCGACCGCATCGACCAGATCGGGCATGCGCAAGGTGAAAAACAACGGCCTGCCGATCTGCAACATCGGCCAGACCTGACGGGCCGCCGCATTGGTAAAACTCACCAGACGGCGCGGGTCGATCAGGATGACCGGATCAGGCACAGCCTCCAGCGCCTCGGTCAAAATCGCATTGGTCTTGGCCAGACCACCCCGCTCCATCCGCTATCCTTTCCTTATCCCGCGCCGATCAGGCTTTGAAGATGTCCTTGTGCTGGTCACGCAGCAGATTCTTTTGCACTTTGCCCATGGTATTGCGCGGCAGATCATCGACAATGAACACATGTTTGGGCTGTTTGAACTTGGCCAGACGATCGGCCAGATGCGCGATAATCTGCCTGTCGTCGAGCTTGGCGGCTTTGGTAATCACCACCACCGCCACCACGCCTTCGCCGAAATCGGGATGCGGCACGCCGATCACCGCACTCTCGATCACGCCATCCATCGAACCGATCTCGGTTTCGACCTCTTTCGGATAGACATTGAAGCCGCCGGAAATGATCAGATCCTTGCCGCGCCCGACGATATGGACATAGCCGCGCTCATCGATCTTGCCCAGATCACCGGTGATGAAAAACCCGTCGGCGCGGAATTCGGACGCGGTTTTCTCCGGCATCCGCCAATAGCCCTTGAACACATTCGGGCCTTTGACTTCGAGCATGCCGATCTCGTCGACGCCGAAATGCTTGCCTGTCTCGGGATCAACCACCCGCAACGCAATGCCCGGCAGCGGGAAGCCAACGGTGCCTGCCACGCGATCCCCGTCATAGGGGTTGGAGGTGTTCATATTGGTTTCGGTCATGCCATAGCGTTCCAGAATGGCGTGACCGGTGCGGGCCGACCATTCGCGGTGCGTTTCGGCCAGCAAAGGCGCGGAACCGGACACGAACAAGCGCATATGTTGGGTGGCGTCTCTGGTCAGGCCCTCATGCTGCAGCAAACGGGTGTAGAAGGTCGGCACCCCCATCATGCAGGTCGCCTGCGGCATCAGGCGCAGGATCTGGTCGGGATCGAATTTCGGCAAAAAGATCATCGACGCGCCCGACACCAGAATGGTGTTGATGGCTACAAACAATCCATGCGTGTGATAGATCGGCAAAGCATGCAGCAGCACGTCTTGCGGAGTAAAACGCCAATAGTCTTTCAGCGTCAGCGCGTTGGAGGCCAGATTGTCATGGCTCAGCATCGCGCCTTTCGAGCGGCC
>Ga0214921_10004447_pt1 | contig 20623 bp, 51 predicted proteins | sample LL1505_MetaG_FD_177992 | JGI IMG/M metagenome (GOLD analysis project Ga0214921, IMG submission 177992) | Freshwater microbial communities from Lake Lanier, Atlanta, Georgia, United States - LL-1505 | ecosystem: Environmental > Aquatic > Freshwater > Lake | place: USA: Georgia | collected...
AAAAACCGAGATTGTGATGATTGTTATTTAAATGAATTTTGTATAGCTCCTAATAAAATATTCTCAAAGGACAAAAAAAGAAAAAAGAACCATTGACAAAGTTTTTATATTCTGATACATTTTTTATATGAAACTTGCATCAATAGAAGTTATCAAATCTATAAAAAATCACGAAAACGCAGATTCTTTAGAAATTGCGGAAGTTTTGGGCTGGCAAACAATTGTTAAAAAGGGAATTCATAAAGAGGGAGATAAGGTAGTTTTTATTACTATTGATACTATTGTTCCTCGTTATACTTGGTCTGAATTTTTAGTAGATCAGAAAAATCCAGATAAACCTATACGTTTAAAAAATATTAAACTTCGTGGAGAATTTTCGAGTGGTTTGGTTATTCCTCTGAGTGAATTTCCTGATCAATTTACCGAAACAGTTGTGGTCGGAGAAAATCTAACCGAATTATTGGGAATTACAAAATACATAAAAGAAATTCCGGCAAATCTCTCTGGAGAAACATTGGGTGATTTTCCTACTCATTTAGCCTCTAAGACCGATGAAGATAATGGACTGAATGATCCTAGATTGGTTGAAAAGGTTCTTAATCACGATTCTCATATCACAGTGACAAGCAAATTAGACGGAAGTTCAATAACTTTAATCGTTGAAGATGGTGTACTTACACAAGTTTGTACCAGAAATTTATCCAAAAAAGAAACCGAAAATAATACATTCTGGAAAGCTGCTCGAAAACTTACCATTCCAGAAAATTGGACTGGTACTATTGCTGGAGAACTTTGTGGAAATGGAATTCAACGCAATCAGCTTAAATTAGAAGACATTAAGATATTTGTATTCCAAATCAGTGAAAATAAAAAATACATGACCTACGAAGAGATGAAAGATTTTTGCGAAAATTCTTTACATTGTGACGTTGTTCCGCTAGTATCTAAATTAGGTTTAGAAGATCAAATAAAACTTTGGGTAAATCCATTGCAGAAACTTCAAGAACTCGCAGACAAACAAAAATATCCAAGTGGTTTAGAAGGTGAAGGAATTGTAATAAGACCGTCATCTTATCCGAAAGGTTATTCATCTCGTAGACCACTTGGATTTAAACTCATCAATAGAAACTATAAGGACTAATAATATGTATAAACTAGAAAGAAGAGAAAATGAAGGCGCGTGGTATGAAGTAATGCTATCTCCATTTAAAACAAGAGAAGAGATTAAAGCTTATCATGCAAAATACAGCAAATATTATCCCAGTACAAAAACAATGTATAGAGTTACAAATCTTGAATCAGGTGGAATGAAAGTTATTCGATGAATGTTTTTAAAGAATTGGATGATGTGGAATATACGAAATTTAAATTAAAACATATGACCGATGATATTTTGGATGCCTATAAAAAAAATCCAAAAGAATGCGAAAGACTCTTGAAAGAATTAGCCGATATAGATAAAGAATTGGAAGAACTAGATAAAGAATTTTCAAAATACATATGAAATTTATAGAAATACTTTTAGAAAATAGTAAGATAAAAGAAGCAAAATTATTTTCGGCTGCTAAAAAAGCCGCTAATAATCCAGAGACAGGTATTACAATTCAAAACAAATCCGCCTATCATGTTATAAAAGACTGTGCTAATATAACAATGAAATATCTTCCTCATTATGTATTTGCTAATTATGAATGCCCTTTTACCGAACTATCCGGAAAATTTAAAAGAAAAGAAATAGAAGAATTTGTTTCAGGTGCAGAAAAAGATATTGTATTGAATCAACTTCTTACTCTTATTTTAGAACTAAACGGTGGATTGGTAGAAAAGACTCCAAAAGTTTCTATAACAGATAATAATGATTCGGAAATTGGTGATCCTTACGGTGAATATGGTATTGATTCTCAAGAACAATCCAATAAAACCGAAATTGATAATAATTCATCTGTAGTAGATAGTCTATGCAAACTTTTTGATGTAAGATGAAGTAAGTAATTATTGACATCTAACAAAAATTATTATATAGTTTTTATAAGGTAGTTGGTTCCCGATGAGCCAATGGGACTGGGAATACTCGGTCGAAACCAAAATCGGAAAAATTGATATTTGACATTTTATTTTAGTAGACCTGCCATGCCTCTGCTTGCAAAAAAGTAATTTCTGAAGTACAAAGAAATGAAAGCGAGATTATGCACACTTTGGCGGGTGTTCGGGGATATAGCTCAGTTGGTAGAGCGTCTGCTTTGCAAGCAGAATGTCAGGAGTTCGAATCTCCTTATCTCCAGTATTTTACCAAGCGCAGATGCCTTCGAAAGCTCTACCGCGATGGGCAACAATGCAATGTTTCCGGAAACAACATTTAACCCATAAGGAACTTCAGAAGAAGTCTTGGTAATAATTTTTGAACTGCGGCGTGGAAAAGCAGACACGCTACATTGAAGGGTAGATATGGCGTTGATGGATGGTATTGCAATAATCATCTATCAAATGCACCGATAGCGCACATTGAGGTGCGATTGAAACCATAAACTGGAGTAGCGACCAGTCAGTTCAAATATAATTTGATAAGTCGGATGGGAATGGTGTGCTGTGCTGTTCTTAAAAAGCTAACCATTGCGGACTTATCACCAGACCCGATTAGGCAGGGGGTAACAAGTATCTTCGTCCAACGTGAGAAAAACACGGTAGCCAATGAAGACCTTTCTGGATCGATCTTTGAAATTTTATGGGGGTGAAAGGATTCGACATTGGATTCTAACTTCTCAGTGCATGTAGAGGATGATAGTTGGCCTCTTTAATAATCTATCAAAAAACTAAACGCAGAAGACAATACTTCTGATCTTTTAGCCGAAGCTGAATACATCTTCAACAATGCTGACGAGTTCCTCGCTGGCGTTGAAGACTACGCACTCGCCGCCTAAGAGCCTAACGGTAATCCTCTAAATCCGTTTTGAATTGCAGAGGTTTTGACGATCTGTTAGAAATCATGTAAAAAATATTACGGAGTTTGTTGTAACTTTAAAACATCAAGGTTGGTTAATGTGCCAAGATACCTTATAAATCAAATACATTAAAGCATGTGTAGATCTGAAAGTAAACGTTTAATGGACACGACTATCGTATGTCGTCACCTCCACCATTTTTGGGTAGATAGACTCGTAAGGGGCGAGAATTGGCTGTAGACCAATTGTTATTTTTAACCCTGTCCGTTCGAATCGGACTCTGCCCACCATTTATAAGTCTCTATAGTGTAACGGTTAGCACAGTACCCTCTCACGGTATTAGTATCGGTTCAAATCCGTTTAGAGATGCCAAATTTCGCGGAGTCGAACCAACCCCATTGAGCTACCAACTTGATGGGGTTATTTTATTTAAAACCGTGATAAGTATATATTATATGAAAAAATTATTTTTATCTTGTTTTATTTTGTTATTTTTAAATAGTTGTACGGTATATACAGAAAAACAATCCGAAGCATTATCTCGTTCGGTTTATGCTACCAAAGACTCTCTAGACAACGCAAGACTAGACTTAGCCGATACTTATGCTAACGAATCAACCAGAATAGTAAGACCTCCTAAACAAAGAATAGAGATCAAATCCGTTTATAAAAAAAATGTTGATAACAGTTCAAACATAGTTAAACCTACAATCATAAACAAACAAAGAGTTTTAATAGTGCCAGAAAAATATAAGAATGATATTGTTGTTGTGGTTAGTTCCGAAGAATATCAACAACTTTTAAAAGACAAAGAAACCCATGACCAAATAGAAAAAGACAATTATTCTTTGGTTGAAACTAAAAAATTAATTGATCAAGAATTAATACGTCAGATGGAATATAATGATAAAATGATAAAAGATTTGAATATAATGCAAAGAAAATTAGTCGAAAAAGATCTGGCTATTTTGAATAGAAATATTTTGATCGTTATTTTAATATTAACTATCGGCGGGGCGACATATCTTAGAATAAAAGGAATACTCTAAAAATATATTTTGCATAATTTTTTAAATCTGTTATATTAAATATAGGATGATAAAAGATGAAAATATTCTTTCACAGGAAATGGTAGGCTATTGCGAAAGTGCCATAGAAGAATCCAAAAAATTGTGTGATGATATATTAGACAATTATAATGGAAAATCCGAACAGAAAGAAGTTTTAAAAGAAATATCAAGAATGATAGAAATTGATAATGCGATTAAACAAAAAATAAGTGATTTGTCTTTATCTGATATTATTGAGGCTAATAATACATTGGACGAAGTTGATGTTTTGTTAAAACAAAAATTTAATATATTAGATACTATATTATATACAGATGAAAAACAATTGGTTTGATATTTGTAGTTGGACTATTGTATTAGTAGCATCTATGTATTCCACATTATATGGAACATATAGAATAATAGAAACTTTATTAAAATGAAAAACATACAAGAAACGTTAGAAAACTGTTTATATGATGATGAGACAGTTTTATTGGCAGATGGATTTGAAGATGCATTTGTTGGTATTGGTAGACAATTTGGTAAACCAATGGCGGTTTATAATAAATCCAAATGTATCGAATCTCTAGTAAAAGAAGGAATGGATGAAGAAGAAGCAGAAGAATATTTTCAATATAATGTGGAAGGTGCATGGGTTGGTGAAAATACTCCAATATTTTTAGAAACACTATGAAAATAGAATTGCCTAAATCTATACATGAACTAGGTCTAATTACGTTTAAAGAACCTATGTATATTGATCTATATCACGTAGATCGTCATAATTATCTAGCATATTTTGAATGGGATTTTGGAATGGACTGTAAAGTATTTTTGGATTCTTGGATTCTGGAAAGTAGAGCACCAAAAGGAATTAAAAATAAAGTTTTAATGCAGATTCAATATGATCTTGGTCATGCTTTCTTTCATTATGAAGGAGATCCAAATTATACATATTACCATTGGGCATTAAAAGCATGGCTAAAGGATAGAGTTGACTTGGATGAAGATTTTGGACAAGATTCGTACTACAAATAATTGTTGACATTTTATTATTTTTACACTACTATATAAAAGATTATGACATACAAAATCCGCAAACGTGAAAACATGGAAGTATATATGACAAGTGAAATCGTCGAATTAGACCCAAATGATTTCCGCGAGTTAGAAGAAAATCCATATACAGGAGATAGTCAAGAAGAGTTTTTGAAATATATTGAAGATTTAAACCTTCAATATAATGAACCATCCGATGAGTTGGATTTTGAGGTCCAAGAAGAGTTAAAAAAACTTGGAGAAAATTTGTCATGGACAGAATTTGGAAATTCCGCTGAACAAGGTTCTAATACTTGGTTTGAATTGGGCGAAGAGGATCCAGCATACCGTAGAACCGGAGGATTTAATATTAGCTGTAGAAGCAACGATAACTAAAATGAAAAAGAAAGTTAAACCATCTAAAAAAGTATCCATAGAGTTTGATGAAAAGCATCTTGGTACTCTTGCAACAGCATTAGAAGTCTATTCTCGTCTTCGTTCCGGTCAAATCAAAATGGCAATGGATACTGCCTTTTGGGATAAAGAATTAACATATCAAGATGGAGAAGTTCTTGAAAGCATGTTGAGAACTATCGTTTTTCATAAAGAAGAAGAATTGATGAAGCATAGAAATGCTTATTATGGTGTTGGTTGCGAAAAAATGAAAGATGGCACAGTTGCATGGGAAATTAAAAAGACCATTGATCAATATTTACATTACCAAAGAAATGATGGTTATAGAAGTATTTGTAATGTTTCTGGTGATGGGGCTTTTCAAATTTCTGATGTTCCTATTCCAAAAATAATAGAACCTTCTCGTATGTTGTCGGAATTTGCTTATTGGAAACCACAAAAAGAATTTAGAATTCCACAAGGGTATCAAAATCGGGTAGATAAAGCAATGAAAGATAAAGACTTTACTTTGGTTTGGGAGATAGTAGACAAGGCATTTAAGAATACTTTACCAAAAGGTTCTAGTTCTAGTGTACAAGAAGTTGCTGGAACCTATTATGTAATTGTTAAAGAACCATACAAGATGGATTGATAATGAATTATATCGATAAACATAATGTTTTAATTTTAAATAAACATTGGATACCCATTAACACAACTACTGCTAAACATTCATTTGCTTTAATGTATTCGGAAAACGCAAAAGGAATAATGATAGAAGAAGATAAAATAGTTCCATTGGAGTGGACTGAATGGGTTAGTTTAAATCTTAATGAAACAGATAGGAAGATAAAAACCGTAACAGGATTTATTAAAATACCTACTGTTATAGTTTTAAATTACTATGATAAAATTCCAAAACAAACTATAAAATTTACACAGAAAAGTTTATGGGAAAGAGATAATTTTACTTGTCAATATACAAATAAAAAAGTAACAAGAACAAATGGCAATATAGATCACGTAATTCCCAAATCTCAAGGGGGAAAGACATCTTGGGAAAATTGTGTAATTGCTCATAAAGAAATAAATGCATTAAAAGCTGATAGAACACCGGAACAAGCAGGATTAAAATTACTTAAAAAACCATCTGCTCCAAGAATTATGCCAGTTTCTTTTTATATTAGAAATAAAGAAGAAGTAAAAGATTGGGAACTATTTTTAAATTGATTATGAAAAATATTATTGAAGAAATTACAAACCTTACTGATGAATGGTATACATTGTGCGGAAAAGGCGGATATTATAAAGACCGTGACGCACATTGGTATATAGAAACCAAATGGAGTTATGGGCAACCTCCAAAATATATTGTGCAACATCACGGTTACATTTTACATGATTTTGAGGAAATAGAATGTTCTTCTTATGAAGAAGCATTGACTGTTTTGAGAGACATTCTAAAAGAAAAAATAGAAGAAGAAAGAAAATTTATAGAAGAAAGAAACAATGAAGATGAGTTGTAATAAATTTTACAGAATTAAAAAAGTTCAAAGAGATAAGAAAGAAATGTATTTTCCACAAAAGAGAGGAACTTTTGGCTGGAGAAATGTTTATTATGATCTATCGTTTGAAACATTACAAGGTGCTACAGGTTTTTTAGATGACTACACAACACCCGTTAGCAAAACAACCACTTACATAGAATATAATAATCCAGATGCTAAATTAAAGTTTGACATTTGGAGTAAATTCCTTCATATTTTTTGTTCTGACGTATGAAAACATTAAACAAAGACAAACCAATTTTATTCTTAGGAGATCATCATGGAGAATGGTCATATCTTCTTGAAATTATAGATAACAAAGAAATAAGTAATTGCTATCTTATTAGCGTTGGAGATTCGGGTATTGGATTTACAGATAACGCAACCCAAATAAAAAACGCCAATTATCTGAATTACGAATTCAAAGAAAGAAACATTGTGTTCATGTCTATTCGTGGAAATCACGATGATCCAGATTATTTTCAAGGTGACGATAGAGTAGCTTTAGATAACTTTGAATTGATAGAAGATTACACCCTGATGGAATATGATGATAAAAAAATTCAATTCATTGGTGGTGCGGTTTCTATTGATAGAACATCTAGAACCGAAGGACGCTCTTATTGGGAAGATGAAATAGTTAAATTTGAAAGAGATAAATGCGAGGAAGTAGATATTCTTATAACTCATACTGCTCCTTCTTGGTGCTTTCCGCAACAGTTTAATGAAACGGTCTATGGTTGGGCAAACGAGGATGCTTATTTACTAGAAGACCTCACGGAAGAAAGAGCAATAATGGATGAAATTTGTAAGCTATGTAAACCAAGACTTCATCTTTATGGTCATTTTCATAGCTCTTGGACTGAAAGAGTAAATGGATGTGTACATAAATTGTTAGATATTAACGAAATTTGGAGTAGCATCGAGTTATGATTTTTAAAAAGATAAGTAGTATAGTGAAAGAAACAGTCGTAGCTGCTGAATTTTCTTTTTATAATTCCTCGATTTATAGGGAATTCGTAGAAGAAAAGGAAGAAGTGATGAAACATAAATGGTTAGAGAGTGAAAAGAAAGGCTATGATATTGGTTATAGTACTGCTCTAATTGATTGGATTTTAAAACATAGGACTAATTGGAGGAATTATCGAAGAAATGAAAAATAGAACAAAAAACATTTTAGCCGCAACAACATTTCTTCTAGCATCAATACTGTATTACTGGTTGATGATTGTTTTAAATTAGTATTATTAGATGAAAGTTAATCTTCCTACAGGAGAAGAGTTTTGCGTTAGGGATTGTGTTATTGCGAACACTGAATGCAAACTTGTATTCCCAATTAAACATGATATTAAATGGAATGATGAGAATAAAGTTTTCCGTTCTTCTATTTGGACTAAAGATGGAGAATTGATTAGTGCATCGTGGAAAAAATTTACAAATCTTGGGGAGCAATTAGAGTTTGAACCGCTTAATATTGATTCCGATATTGAGTTTGTCCACAAGCTAGATGGATCAACTCTGATTATTTCAAAATTTAAAGGTGAGTTAATTGTTAGAACAAGGGGAACTAGTGATGCATGTATCTTAGATAACGGCGACGAAATTCCTTTTTTGAAACAAAAATATCCTTTGATTTTTGATAATGATCCTCTTAACATTGAACAATATTCGATTGTTTGTGAATGGTATTCTCCAAAAAATGTTATTGTTGAAAGAGAAGCAGAGGAACCAACTTTATGGCTTACTGGAATAATAAAACATGATGATTATTCTTATGTATTACAAAACAATTTAGATATACTTGCTTCGGAGTGGAAAATAGAAAGACCTATTCGTTATCAATTTAATTCACTTTCTTCAATGATTGAATCGGTTAATCAATGGAAGAAAGGAGAAGGAATTGTTATTTACGGAAACAACGGACAGGTACTAAAAAAAACTAAGTCAGATCGTTATCTCATTCTTCATCGCATTAAATCGACTTTGAGTAATGAAAAGAATTTAATTGATTATTATATAGAAAAAGAAATGCCTTCTTATAAGGATTTTTATAAAATAATTGAAACAGAGTTTGATTATGAGATTGCTGTTCAATTAAAAAAAGAAATAGAAAAAATTTGCGAAGCAGGAGAAAAATCAAAAAAATATATTGACCATATCCTAGAAGTAGTGCATGATATAAGAACAGTCGAAACCAGAAAAGAACAAGCATTAATGATCAAAAGAAATTTTAAAGAAAATTCTTCATTTGTATTTTCTGTTTTAGATGGTAAAATAATAACAAAAGAACAGTGGACGAAACTTATAAATCAAAATTATGAAAGCCAAAGAACTAATTGAAATATTGCAAAAACTAGATCCCGAAACACTCATCTTAGTAAATGGATATGAAGGTGGTTATGCAGTTCCTATAGGTACAAAACAAATAGAAGTATGTGGTCCGTTTAAAAGAGAATGGTATTATGGAGAATATGATGATTGCAAAGAAGCGGAACTATTCAAAACCAAGGCCTTTCTAATTAATCGATAAATATTTAATATGAAAATAAAACATACACTATTAGTACTGATCGGAGCTTGTTTAATTTCTTGCTCTACAACCCCAACAAATACAGAAAATTGGATGGAAACTAAGCAAAATGCTTGTCTTCCAACAGCAATTGCATTTAGAGAAGGATTGAGAAAGTATGATGTTTGGTCAGAGGTATTGATTTATAATTGGTTTGACCTGAAAAGTCAAACAACTAAGGGACATGCTATCGTTGCTTATATGTACCCAAAAGGCCAGAATCAGCTTTGGACGTATGATTTTTGGGGCAGCTATAGAATTCGCGCATTTAAAGATAATCCTTTTCAGATTGCTCAGCAAGCGGTAAAAGCAAGGATGGAAGATAGAATAGTAAATCATGCAGAATTTTTGAAATAATGTATTTTAATTTTACAATAAGAAACTTTTGCAAACCAAGAAAAGAATTTGAAAAGTATTTCTCGTTTTACAAACAACTTTCCAAATATAAAAATGTAGAATTTGAAACATTTTATTCAGGAGATAATATTTTTCAATTTGAATTGGATTTTTCTCCAATTTCAAAAGATCATGGCGGGTTGGGTATAAATTTAAATTTTTTAGGGTTTGAAGCGGGTTTGAAAATTTATGATTCTAGACATTGGGATTATAAAAATTGGTGCTGGGAAGAATAATATTGACTTCTTTCAAAAATATATTAATATTGTTTATATGAAACATGAAACCGAACTTGAGTTTGTTAAAAAGTATCCGAAAATTCTAAGAGATTACAGAGGAGATCCAATGCAAACATGCATGGCATTTGGAATTGAAACAGATGGCGATGGTTGGAATGATCTTCTTGATAAATGCATGGAGAAACTTCAATACTTCTGCGATCTTTGCTCGAAAAATGGCGCAGAGGTACAAGTCGTTGCTAATCAAATTAAATCAAAATTTGCAACGCTCCGTTTTTATTATAGTGGAGAGGGAGGAACAAAAATAGAATGGGATATTATCGATGACATTATTAATCAAGCAGAAGCAGAATCCGCTAGAACATGCGAGATGTCAGGTAAACATGGAGAAGTGTGTAAAAAAGGTGGATGGTATATGACACTATCTTATGAAGAAGCAAGAAAGCTAGGTTATGTAGCTTGCAATGAATCAACCGAAGCTTATTGGAAAGAGAAAGACGCAAAATTAGAAAAAAATGACGACCACGATGAACCAGAAACAACTTGAAGAGTTTGCATTTTACGAAAGTGGATTATCTGCTGATGGATGCTTGAAAAAATTAGATTCTTATACAGTTGAAGCCATTGAAAAATATGGTAGAATTCTTTTAGATAAACAAAAAGAAAACTTTATAGAAGGTTTTCAAGGAAGTTGTTATTGCTGTGAACCAGTTGGAATATTAAACCAAAAACTAGAAGAGATTGCAAGAAAGCTCTATGGGGTAGTTCTACATCTAAATGCCGTATCTCAGGATAAATCAATCGTCGTAATAGGAGAGAGTCTATACAACGAAACAGTAGATGCTATTAAAATGTATGAAGACTATAACACCAATTCTTGAAAAAATTCTATTCTTTTTAATTATTCTTGTGATAATATTATCTGCTTTTGTTTTTAATTATCACATACAAACACAAGGAAATTTAGAGATGGAAGAGTTAGAACAAATCGTAGAACGAGAAATAAAAGAAAATCATGGAAAATACTAAATACAAATTTATAGAAACAACAGGATGTACCGCATTTGATTTTTCGGTAAATGAAAAATCAGTATCGGAACTATCAAAGGAAGAGATTAATGAAATTCTAGATTACCTCTTTGTTAAAGTTAAAGAAGGTATTAACGATAATACAATACTCTTCCCTGATGTGGTAAAATTATTCCAACCTGACGATTGGCATTACGGTACAGAAAATTGTGAAACCTGTGGTGATTCTATAGACGATATTACTTGGAAAATATGATTTTAGCACTATCTGATCTTCATTTAGGCAGTCCGATTTGCCAAGCAAGTTTAACCTTACACTTGCTGGAAAATGAAAAATATGATACTCTAATAATTTGTGGAGACTTACTGGATAGCTATAACATTCACAGACTTTGCAAAATACAATGGAAAGTTCTTTCGGCTTTAAGAAAAATTTCAAAAAATAAAAAATGCATTTTTATTAAGGGAAATCATGATAAAGATCTGGAAACAATTTCCGCTCTTCTTGGTTTTGAATTTGTAGATGAATATTCGCAAACAATTAACCATAAAAGAATACTTTTTACCCATGGTGACAAATTTGATTTTTTTATTAATGCTAAACCATTTATAACCGAACTTGCTTCTGGTATATATTATATTTTACAAAAAATAGATAAGAAGCAAAAGCTTACAAGAAAACTTAAAACCAAGATTAAAACATGGCACGGAGCAGCACATGATTTAACAGTTCGTATTGCTCAATATTGCTACAATAACCAATATGATGCTGTTTGCTTTGGTCATACACATGTACCTAAACAATACTATGTAGGGGGTATAGAATGTGTTAATTTAGGCTCTCAGTGTGAATTGCCGATTACCTATGCTATGATTGATGATAGTGGTAAAATAGAATTAAAACAACACGAATAATATGACAATCGCAATTTTTTATTTTATTCTAACTTTAGTGTTGACAATATGGGCAATATACTGTTATAATGATATCGATGGAAAATAATACATTCGAGAAATATAGATATGCAATTTACCATAAACCTACCCAAAAATGGGTACATTTTGTAAGGGATGATATAGAATTAACCGTAACGAACATAGAACTAGTTGACTTTAAAAATTGTTTAAAGTCACCAACTAAAGGTATTTTAGAAAAGTTCTTAAGAAGAAGTACATTTAATAAGACTCCAAATTATGTTAATGAGAATTTTTTAGAGTTTGAAATTACAAAAATAAAAATAAAAACAACATATACAATTGAACTATGAGTAATAAAACATACACACCCGAAGAAAAACATCCAGAAGACGCAATCCATGAAGTTAAAACCTTCATCAATAAACTCCAAGACGTTCAAGAAGATTATTTTCAAAAATTGTCTAAAGGATTAAAATTAACCGAAGAAGGAGAAGAATATCTTTTCGATTATATCTACAATGTAAACAACGATGATCAAGAAATTGATGACTTTGCTCATTATGTACAAACTCTTGGAAAGAGTTATAGAAATTTTATTAAAAAATAATTATGAAAGAAAAAATTGACCCAATGCTGATATTTATGGCAATTATGTTTAGTTGTATTCTTGGCACACTTTGCTATATGTCTAAATTAGAAAGAGATGAAAAAAACAAAAGAGCAGAACTTGTTAAAGAAGCTATTGAAAAAAACTGGACACCAGATCAAATCCGAGTTATAATAGAATCAAGATGAGAAGCATAAAGTTTCGTTTCTGGAGTCCGCAGGGAAAAGCATTTGTACAACAATACAAATACAATGGACTTGTTGATGAGTTGTTTGATGAGAGAGAATGGAGGATTTTAGTTCCTTCCCAATATACAGGATTAAAGGATGATTTTGGAAATGAAATATGGGAAGGCGATATAATTGAACTTAAAAGAAAAGATAGAGAAGGCTTACATAGAGCAGAGATTCAATTTGTTGAAGGAGCATATTTGGCAAAATTTATTAAACACGAAGGAACTCTTAGCTTTTTTTGGTTGCCACACTTGAACGAATACTGTGAAGTTAAGGTAATTGGAAATAAATTCGCTAATACAGAATTATTATGAAACACCATTATAGTGCATCAGATTTTGGACCAGACGAAGTAGTTGTAGGGAATAATTTTATTTCTACATACCCAAGCAAAAAAGATTTGTTAAACTTGAAGCGAAACGTAGAACTATTAGCAAACGATACAAGTAAAGATCTAAATGCATTGCAGTCTGAACTAAATTATATTTCAGCTAAAATATACAAAAACAAAGCAATTGCAGATGAACAAATAAAAAAACTCCAAAAAGAGCTACAAGAATTTAAAAAAGCTACTAATGAATTTCAGAGACATTTAATTGGCACTTCAATTACTCTTTCTGTTGCTATTGTTTTTATTTTAATTTTAATTAGTTTTTATTACAAATGAATACATTTTACGAAAGAATTCATGATGGGGAATTTTTTGTTTACAGCGAAGAAAGCAAAAAATTCTACTTATCAGCGATGAAAAAGTTTAAAGACAAAGGACATTTGGTTAGTGAGTATACGGAAGAAACTTTGGATAAACTTGTAAGGTCAGGTTCTTTTAAAAAACATACTAAAAACCCTGTTGTTATAGCTCAACATGATGTCATTACAGATCTTATTCTTGAGAACAAAAAACTCAAAGAAGAGATAGCACAACTTAAAAAAGAAATAAACAAATGAATACAGAAATAGAAACACTAACAGAAGAATTTGAACAAATTCTTTCATCAAAAGTAGACACAAAATTAGAAGAAGCAGGATATACGAAAAACGTAGAAGAATGGATTGAACATCTTAAAACAAACATAAATGATGAAGAAATATCAAACAGATTTATTTTTGATTATGAGCTTATTAAAAACGCTGAAGCATTTGCTTTGGGTCCAGTATTTTCATATGAAGGTAAAGTAAAAGCGTGTTTTTCAGCAAAATATAATTCTTTAGTAGATCTCAAAGAATCATTAAAAGAGAAAAAATATGTTTTGTATTTGGCTTTTTGTGTAATTAATTCTGAGCCTATTGGTCAAATCGAAACAAGAGATTTTTATATCACCCCTAAAGACAATTTTATAGCATTTGATAGAATTGGAAAAAATCCAAAAATACGTTATATTTTAAGAGGACATATTTTAGAATGATACCTAAAAAATACGCAACATATAGAAACACCAAAGTTGGAGACAAGATTAGGTTTAGAGAATCTACCATGCATTGGTTTACAAATAGAATTGAGAATGCAAAAAAGCTAGTCTCTGGACAAGTTTATACAGTAAAGAAAATTAGTGTTGCTTCTTCTTCAACAGGTGTTATTCTAGAAGAAACAAACGAAGAGGTAGAACTAACTTGGTTTGATGTTATAGAGGATTTATGAACGACGAACTAACAACAAAAATTTATAGAATGTTTCAAAATGAAACTATATTTCATAAAATTGAAATAAAAGATTCTACTGATAAGATTTGGTTTGAAGGAAAACTTTATACCGAAGAAAAACAAGACGAAACAAAAATTCCAAACCTGTATAAGAAGCTTGATCAAGCTATTAGAAACATTCCAGATCATTTTTAATTTATGAAAATACCATACGAAATAGAAAATATTTTTCTCTTTTTGAAAATCAATTAAGATAAGTAATAATATATGGCAATAACTAAATTTCCCGATTTTAAAAATAAAACTTTATTAGAAGATGGTGATTATATTGTTGGTTATAATGCTAATGGTACAGCTGAGTATAGAACAACGCTTTCTAGTTTAGCCGAATATTTGGCAGAGCGTATTGAAGTAATAGACTTTATCAAATTTAATGATCAAAATCTTAAATACAATAAAAAAAATTTAACATTTGTATAAAAATAAGATAAGTATATATAAATAACTTTATGGCAATTGAAATCACTTCAGCAACACCCGAAGAACTTTCCGGAATCAGAGATGCATTATCGGTTCCGTCTAAAAATGTTTTTGATCAAAAAAATAGTTTACCTGCTCCTAATATATCTTTTAAAGGAGTAACAACTATACAAGGTTTATCTGGTAATCCCAAGATAGGTAATACTGATTTAGGAATAATTAATGAACCTATAAATCTTTACAAATCTCCTCATCTTTTAGTTTCTGATTTTAGTCAAGAATTTTTAGAAAATAATCAAATTTTTATAGAAATGGTTATTTTTAATAAAAGTAGAATAAAATATGAACGTGAGGGTAGATCTGCAAAAACAGGGTTTTTTGTTTCCAATGGAACTTCGATTAAACCTTGGGGTAATTTCTGGAATAGAAGTGGAATAAGCCCATCTTTAAGTGCTAGGAATATTACAAGATATAATCATTTACCTGTCACAAATCTAAACGAATATGTAGATTTAGGAATTTGTTTAAATAATCATTTTATCCTAAAAAACGTTGAATATATTACAAATACAAGCGAACTACCTACCATAGATTTGATGGTTCCATGTAGAAAAGGATGTTCTAAAGGGGGTCAGCATGGATACAAACACCCGCATGGCAAAAATTATGTTCCTTTATATATAGCTTTTAGATATATACATTGGTTACCAAATTTAAATAATGGAAAGGGTCAGATTGTATCAGGCCCATTATCAAAAACCATAAAAGTTAAAAATACTTTTTTTCCTTTTAACAAAGATCCAGAATACACCAGTATTGAATCTAATGTATGTAAATTAAACGATGATTTTTCTAAATTTGATTTTGTATGTACTTATTGTTAAAAGATAAAATTTGATCCCAGTTTAGAAGGCGAGCATACATTCCCCTTTATACGTAAAGGTGAGCATACACGCGCTCTTTATACGTAAAGATGCGGTGCGCCGAAAGGCGCACAAACATTCTCCTTCTAAACTGGGATTAATATTTTTTTTATTCTTGACTTTTTTATTATAAAGTTTATACTGTATTTTACATGAGTGAGTATATTCCAGATAAATGGCTAGTTGTTAAAATCGAAGGAGTTAAATTTCCTTTAACCTATAAAGTATTTTCTTGTTGGTATGGAGGTTATTTAAATGAAGACTCTTGGAAACTAAATAGCGGAATTACAAAAGTTACAAAAGAAGACGGATACTATTTGTTTGAAGGTTATTCTGGTTCTGTTTATTCTTGCAACGAAAACCGTTATGGTGCTACTATATATGGTCACGGAGTTTTACAGGACATTATTAACAAATCCAAAGAAGCTGGAGTAAACGTAGAAATATTGCCAGAAGATACAAATTGGCTTGACTTGTCCTACGAATAATTCTATATTGATTACATGAACCCATTATTTGAAAAATTTGGCAAAGCATTTATTTGGTTTGCATTTGTTTGCTCATTAGCTTTTTACGTTTATGCCATGGTTAATTCTTTTGCAAAATAAATTATGAGAGATCCAGAAGACACAAAGTATGTTTGGGACGAAAAAAACTTAAACATCATTCAAAAAAATATTTCAAAAGAAAAAAGATACTTTGTTGAGATTACAATAAAAGATTCTGAAACATTAGAACCAGTTCGTTCTATTTCTACTGGTTCCGATTATCCAGAAAGTTTTTTTAACAATCCACATCCCAATTTAATGAGAGAGATTCATGGATGCGTGGATATACTTTGCTCAATCCATTTTGGAAATGATAAACAATTCAAACTTTAAATGAAAAAATGTACCATGACTAACAAAAAGCTTTTAAACAACATTTATTATATGGCTCTTCATCATAAAAAATTAAATGAGGGTCTAAAAAATGATATATCTAGAGACAAGTATTACAGGAGATATTCGGAAGGTCTTTATGATGCTTATGCTTATGTTGTTCAAATGTTTGAGCATTCAGATACTATCGGTACTGTAGATTATAAAAACATTCACAAAATGAAAAAAGCAAAGGGAGAAGTATGAAAAGCCTTTATAAATCAAAAAACGAATTAAAAAGCGATAAAAACTCTAACGTTACTTCTTTTATAAAAGAAGTTCAAGATATTTGTCAAAAGTATCAGATTTCTATTTCTCATGAAGATGGTCATGGTTTGTTTATTTTGACAGATTACAATGATTTATATATTGATTATCTAAATGATGCTATTAACGAGACTACAACAAATAAAAAGAACAAACAATGTGAACTTTAAAAATGAAAACGCACTTCGACAAACAAATAGATAAGATTCGAGCAATGCTTAGTGATAAGATTGCTGATCTAAAACTTAATCCTGATTTTTTTGAAGACGAAAAACAAAATTATATTAATCATTTACACTATCAAATGAACAAAATGGAATTTGCTAGAGAAGTTCACAATTGTTATGTTCTTACAGGAGAAGTGAAAATTCCAAAATAATTTATGAAAACAGAAATTAAAAAAGTGGAGGATAATTTATATGTGTGATTGTTGTAATGCTAACAAATATTGGAGAATTTTTAGTAAAAATGGTAAACTAAAGAAAGTATACTGGGCAGATGATCGATATTTCTTCAAAGTAAAAGATAAAGATTTTGTTATAAAATATCATTCTAAAAATGTTGTTAAGATCTATAAAATAAAAAAATGTACTGATCTTTTGTATTATAGCTGGATACCTACAAAAGAAAAATCAATAGCTAAATTAGCCTATCTAAAATAAGGGGTTATACTCACAAAGTAATTTATGAATGATGACGAAAACCTAATAAAAAATAATTTTGGTGCTCTTCTTGCGGAAGCAGCTTCGACCTTTGTTTACATTAAAGAAAAAACAAAAAACACTTTACCTGAAGTTGAAATAAATTCTGTTGGTAGTTTTCAGGGTATTAAAGATATTGTGGATTTGTTGTGCGAGAACGTGAATAATATTAAAAAGGAAAAAGAAGAAGCATTGTCAGTACTAGCAGCAAAGAATATGCTTTATGATGCAGCTTTAGAACAAATTTGTAGTTTGAGAGTAAAATGAAAATTTCGAAGAATAGTTTAGGATTAGGAAAGAACAACCATGGACGCATGAGTAGCGCACGTTCGAGTCGTGCTTCTTCGACCATTTTTAAAAAATTACAAAAGCTGGATAGAGAGATTTCAAGACTTCAAAATAGAATAACTCCTTTTGGGGATTTTGATTTTGGTTTTGAAAAACATAGAAACAAGAAACTTGAAGAACAAATTAAAAAACTTGACTTGAAGAGAAAAGAAGTTAGACTTGAGAGAAAGAAGTATGGTAATTAAAAAAAGAAAACCACGGACAAAAAGTTATGATCTCGGTTTTGATGGAGCGCATATTAACGGAAAACCAATAATGCATGATTCTCCAGCAATAGAAAAATTGGATTTTCGTTTTAAAAATAAACTATGTCTTGGGTGTGGAAAAAAAGAGTGTCAATGTAAAAGTAAGAACAACAAAAAAAGTTTAAAAACTTGACATGCAGAGAAAAGAAGTTAGACTTGAGAGAAAGAAATATAATTTATGAACAATAATCCAGAATTTATAGGAGATGCTATTGATTTTTTAATAGATCATCCAGAGTTTACTAAAGAAAAGTTTTTGAAAACAAATCCTCAACTCAAAGAAGTAGTAGAAAAAGCTATTAAAGACAGAGAAGATAGATGTGAAAGAAAAAAATATAATTTATGACAATACATACAGCAAAAGTAAATGGTGAGCTTTTAAGAGCTGCGCGTGAAGAAAATTGGACTTGGGAAGAAGCACAAGAAAATTTAAAACAGACATATGGAGAAGATGCAGAGTTAGTTTCTAGTATGTCTGAAGAGCTTTTCGAAGATCTCATGAAATTCAAACTCGAAGAAGTATGAAAAATAAAATTACAGTAAATCTATACGCTAAAAAGTACGGCGAAAACGAACTAGCTAAAATGATTCTTAATAAAGAATTTGGCTTTGAATTTACAATTGAAAGTGATACAGAAAGAAGTCGGAGAATTCTTTCCTTTGAAGAAGCACTATCTTTAAAAGATAGTTTAGATCAAGCTTTTAGTGATTACAAAAAATATAGTTTATAAAATTTATGACTAATAGAATCCTTAAATTCCGAGTTTGGGATAAACTAGCAAAACAATTCACCTATCCAGACAAAGGATATCAGGGACATTATGTTCTTACTTTGAACGGACAGTTTCAAAACCTTCAGAATGGTTCTGGTGGGGATGAATATGTTGTTCAACAATGGACTGGACTAAGAGATTCAAAATGGGTTGAGATTTACGAAGGAGATATTATAAGAGGTAAATTTTTTGATACTGACTACAGACATCTCAAAACGGTTAATTCTGAAGTTGTTTGGATGGAAAGATATGCTTGTTTTAATATAGGTATTGAAGAATGGAGATACAGTGGAGAACCTGTAACTATTATTGGAAATATTTTCGAAAATAGTGAACTTTTAAACAATGAACTGGAGAAAAATTAAAACTTATGCCATGCCATAGTGGATATTCCGATTTAGAATTAAAATTAAAGGACGATGTACACGATATATCACTTGAGCTTGATCTAACCACGAGGTTTGCTTGTGAATGTTTAACCAAATTAGAAGAAGAAAATTCTCCAATACCAGAGTATATTAAAGATTGGTGGGAACAACATAAAGAGTGGGATAGAAATAGAAAGCGAGAAGAAATTGAGCAAGCACAAAAAGACCTAATAAATGAAGATAGAAAGAAATGGCAACAAATAAAAAACGCTATGGAAAATGGCATAGAAGCAATTTTTCCTCATGGTAGTGAACTTTTAAACAATGAAAATTAACATTGAAAATTCCCAAGTATTATCTGAAGATTTTACCAAGCATATTTGTGTTGTAGTTCTAAATCATTATATTGAACTCGAAAAGCAAATTATTGATGACAATAAAGATAATAGTGAGATGATAATAAAGTCTGAAAAAAACTTAAAACACTTGAAAGAATCAAAAAAGTATATACAATCATTTTATAAACAATGAATAGAATACCAAATTATAGAGTCTGGCACAAAATTGAAAAACGTTTTGTGGATTTGCGAAGCATTGATTTTGAGTTAGAGAAAATTGGTTATGATGCTTATAGAGAAGCAAACTACTATGATGTTGCTAAATTTGATGAGATAGTCTTTCAGCAATTTACTGGACTCTACGACAAGAACAAAAAACTAATCTATGAAGGTGACAGAGTAAGATTTGGCTATACTAAATACGAAGACTTTTTCGGTGAAGTTATATGGCTTAAAGACAGAGCAACATTTGGAGTTATAAATAAGAATTCTTTTGAAACTTTTGAAGACTTAATGAAATACATTGAAGTAGTTGGAAACATTTTTCAATTGCCTTGTAATCCAGATCACAATGGAGAATGTTTGGTTTGTGATTGTTGGTTGAGCGATTGTGAATTTATTAAAGAGAATAATGATCAAGACATATAAATTCACATTTA
>Ga0214921_10004449_pt1 | contig 20618 bp, 21 predicted proteins | sample LL1505_MetaG_FD_177992 | JGI IMG/M metagenome (GOLD analysis project Ga0214921, IMG submission 177992) | Freshwater microbial communities from Lake Lanier, Atlanta, Georgia, United States - LL-1505 | ecosystem: Environmental > Aquatic > Freshwater > Lake | place: USA: Georgia | collected...
TCGTCTGATTTAAGTCTCGTCAAATACATCGCGCAGCGACACGCTATGAACCCAACCAGCATCCTATTTTCTCGCGTCACATCAAGGTGCCCGATGTGACGCCAGCCCATATGTTTTACCTTGCAGCATGGAAGTTTTAGGTTTTAACGCCTAAAGCCCCCTTGCCCAGCCTATCGGCCAACTGTTGCAAGGCCCACCGGATTAAGCGGCGAGTGCGAAACGTTCGTCGTTTGCAGTTAGTTTTTTTTCTGCTGTTTTACGAGGATCAGAACCTCGACATGCCCTGCCACGCGTCCGAACCCATGTCGAAACCAGTGCAGCCCCAAGATTCGTATTTTAGGCCTGTTCTGCAAATTGCAAGCGGCAATTCGCAAGCAATGGTTGCTTATTTGCAAATGCCCAGAGAAATAGCCCTTAGCTCAGGCCTTCAACCCGGCCATAACGCACCATGGTGCTGCCCATCGTGAAGCGTTTGCTGCGAGTGGGCATGATCAACACCGCATTGTCATAGGGCGTGCACACGGCGTGGCCCGCATCCTTAGCCAAGGCTGTGCCTGACTTTTCAATCACTTCCAAACCGTTGTAAACAGCTAGCCATTCAAAGTCGAGTGACCGTGCCGCATAACCCTCTGTCACTTGCACCACTTTTTGATCAACGGGTGGCAAGCTGCAACGCGAGTCTGCCCATTCGGCAGAAGTCACACCCGTGACTTTCAAGAACTTCAAGGTGGTTTCGCGGGCAATTTGCTCGCAAGCTTTCTCCCAGTGCTGACCGGCTTCTAGCAAGATGGCGGTGTTGTGTTTGCTTGGATCGCCAAAGGCGGCACGTTCAATCATGCGCAGGCCATTGACGTGACCCGTGTCCATCATGAGCCATTCGGGTAGGCCAATTTTGGCGGCCAACTGAATGGATTTCTGACCCCCTTTGGGACGCACGCCGCACACCATGAGAGGCGCACTGGGGGCGCTCATGGAGTGCAAATCGAGCAGGTAGTCGGCGGTGTCAATGTAGTCCACCAATTCGCGCGCACGGCGCAATTCCACGCTGTCGCGCGGACCCTTCAAAACTTCATCGGACCAAACTCGGTTGAAGTCTTCTTCCACAAATCGGTTGCCATCGGGGTTGGCGGGATCCCACATGTGATACGCGGCCACGTTGGCAAAGATGAAGGACACCACACCGCAGATGGGTTGGAAGTTTTGCTTGAACAAATAGTCAAGTGTGATGGCGCCGCTCAGTTCATTGCCATGCGTTAAGGCTTGCACAATAACGTGCGGGCCTGGCTTTCCTGAATCCATTCGAGTGACATAGTCCATGCCCACATTGCTAGCGCGGTAAGCGCTGATGTCAGGTGCCGTTAATTCGACTTGGAAAGGTAACGCTGTTGTTTGTGCAGGGGTGATCATATTTTGTGTATAGAAAAGTCGGCAAGCAAGGGCACTGCCTGCTTGGATTTGAGGAGGGTATAAGCCTCGGTTGTTTGTTTGTTCATAAATTATTTTTTGGCATCGCCCTTGGCATCGCCTTTTCCGTCGCCCTTGCCATCACCCTTTGCAGAAGCACCGCCTTCCTTCACTCTGACAACCTTGCACTTTTTGAACGCAGGTTCCTTAGCGGTGGCTGGAATGTCCTCGCAAATCTTTTCTACTTTGTAGGCCCAAGCGCTGCTGGCCATGGCCAAGCTGCCCCATAAAGCACTTACAACTGTCAATCGAAGAGCGGTGAAAATAGGCTGAAACATGGTTGAAAATGAGATGATGTGTGACAGAACAAAGCCATTGTCGTTTTCTGGCATGGTTGAATTATCTGAAAGAAGAATCAAATGTCAAATTTGATCCGTTGGCCTTTGGCTGCTTTGGCGGTTTGGGGAGGGGCTTGGTACCTCTATTTGTTCCTTCTTGAACAGGGACTTCACTCTTCTGTGGCCATGCTTTTTGCAACAAGCGCTGGCGTCATTGCCGCTGCCACTGCTTGGCACAAAGGCTTCTCACAAGCCAGAACAGCGGCTTTGGCCATGGGATTTCCAGTGTCTTTTTGGATCATGGGCATGGCCACTGTACCTGCTTGGGTCTGGTTGTTGCCCTTGATTTTGATCATCTGGATCTATCCCATGCACGCCTGGCGCGATGCCCCCATATTTCCAACCCCCTTGAACGCTTTGCGAGAGGTGCCGCGCTGGGCCATATTGCCTGCACAAGCCAAGATTCTGGACGCAGGCTGCGGCGCGGGCGATGGCCTGAAGGCTTTGCGACTGGCCTATGTGAATGCACAGTGGATTGGCATTGAATTCAGCCGTCCCTTAAGTTGGTTGGCCAAGTTTCGTTGCCCATGGGCCGAGGTGCGCTGCGGTGATATTTGGGAGGACCATTGGGGCGCCTACGATATGGTGTATTTGTTTCAGCGGCCCGAAACCATGCCCCGTGCTGTTGAAAAAGCCAAAGCAGAAATGAAACCGGGTGCTTGGCTGGTGAGTTTGGAGTTTGAGGCGGCAGAGCTTAAAGCCACCGCAGTCACTGACGCCAGTCCCAATCGGCCTGTCTGGCTTTATCAGGCGCCTTTTACGGGTCAATCCCGAGTGACACCTTAGAGCATCAGACTATCATCTTCGAATTCATTCAATTCGGAGATTTTCATGCTCAAACCCGGCCTCATGATGGACCGTCCCTTGCTCTTGTCGGGCATTTTGGAGCACGCAGCGATGCAGTTTGGCGGGCAAGAAGTTGTCTCGCGCGAAACACATGGCCCTTTGTTTCGCTACACCTACGCCGATTGCGCAAAGCGCTCACGCCAGCTGGCCAATGCACTGCACGGCTTGAATTTAAAAGAGGGCAGCGTGGTGGGCTCGATTGCTTGGAACAACCACCGTCACCTTGAAGCTTATTACGCGGTGTCGGGCAGCGGTATGGTCATGCACACGTGTAATCCGCGCCTGCACCCCCAACAGCTTATTTACATCATCAACCACGCTGAAGACGAAGTGGTTTTGTTTGACATCACCTTTGCGCCTTTGATCAAAGGCATTGCGGCGCATTGCCCCAAAGTGCGTGCATGGGTCTGCCTGACCGAGCGTGCGCACATGCCAGAAATTGAAGGCGTGTCTAATGTGCTGTGCTACGAAGAGCTTATTGCACCAGCCAGCGATGTGTTTGAATGGCCCAATTTTGATGAGCGATCTGCCGCGGCCATTTGCTATACATCAGGTACCACCGGCAATCCTAAGGGCGCCATGTATTCGCACCGGGCCATTGTGATTAACGCACTGTCTGGTTGCTTGCCAAGTATTCTGAATTTATCGCCTGAAGAAGCCATTCTGCCTGTGGTGCCCATGTTCCATATCAATGCGTGGTGCATTCCTTATGCGGCGCCCATTGCTGGCGCCAAGTTGGTTTTGCCAGGTCCCAAATTAGATGGCGCCAGTTTGTACGAACTCATTGAAGCTGAAAAAGTCACCATCAGTGCAGGCGTGCCCACCATTTGGATGGCGCTCATCCAGCACCTTGAACAAAACAAATTGCGTTTCAGCACCATGAGGCGCACTGCTGCGGGGGGCTCGGCCATGCCCACCGCCCTCATTGCCAAATTCAGCGATGACTACGATGTCGAAGTGCGCCATGGGTGGGGCATGACCGAGACCACAGCAGTGGCCACCATGAGCGGCATGACGCCTGAGCAGCGCGCTATGCCTGCTGCAGATCGTCACGCATTGGTTGGCAAGCAAGGTCGTTCGGTGTTTGGTGTCGACATCAAAGTGGTAGACGAAGCAGGCAACACAATGCCACGCGATGGCACCTCACAAGGCGAACTTATGGTGCGGGGGCAGTGGATTATTTCGGGCTATTACAAAGGTGACAAGTCGCCCTTGGTAGATGGCTGGTTTCCAACAGGCGACATCGCCACCATCGATGCACTGGGTGTGATGCAAATTCGCGATCGCACCAAGGACGTGATTAAAACCGGTGGTGAGTGGATTAGCTCGATTGATTTAGAAAATGCAGCCATTGCGCACCCTGCTGTGGCCATGGCAGCCGTCATAGGCGTGAAGCACCCCAAGTGGGAAGAGCGTCCGTTGATGTTTGTGGTGCGCAAGCCTGTGCAGGCAGTCGAGAAAGAAGAGATCTTATCTTTCCTCGAAGGCCGTGTGGCCAAGTGGTGGGTGCCAGACGATGTGATCTTTTTAGAATCCTTGCCCGTGGGGGGCACAGGCAAGGTTCAAAAGGGTGACTTGCGTAAAACCTACGGCGGCGTGTTCAGTTAAACAGCTGAGTGCCTCAGTGGCTTGACTTTTGCCAAGCCAACACAAATTGCCGTTGCGCGTCAGTCTCTGGTGTGTGCGGCTCTTCAAAGCGTTTGTCCATGGACTGCCACTTTTGCAACAGCAGTGTTAAAGCCTGCTCGTTATCTAGACCTTGCTCAGTGAGCCATGTAGCCGCCACAGTGCCTGTTCTGCCAATGCCGCCTTTGCAATGCACATACACCTTGCCACCTTGGTTGAGTGCAGATTGAATGCTTTGCAAAATGCTTTGCATTTGCAGCGGGCTGGGTACACCAAAATCTGCAATAGGGTGGTTGATGCGAACAGCACCGTCTGGAGCTTGGTAGGGCTTGACTGGATCGGCAGCTGATGTGAGATCAATGAAGTGAGTAATGCCCGCTAACGCAAAGAGTTGCAATTTTTCAGGCAATAGCTCATCGCCGTCCTTTGCGGGGTGCTCACCCGCCAACACGCGGCCTGCCCACAGCCAATAAGTATTGCCGTGAGGGCGGGGCAGTGCATCACCCCGTGGGTCTAAAAAAGAAAGCCCGCCGGCAGGGCCAGCGGGCTTTGAGTTCGGGGTCATCAGTGCGCCAGAATTTTGGACAAGAAATCTTTTGTGCGGTCGTTCTTGGGATTGGCAAAAAACTCGGCTGCAGTATTTTGCTCAACAATTTGGCCTTCGTCCATGAAGATCACGCGGTCTGCCACAGAGCGGGCAAAACCCATTTCGTGGGTAACGCAAATCATGGTGATGCCTTGGTTGGCCAATTCCACCATGACATCCAACACTTCATTGATCATTTCGGGGTCGAGGGCTGAAGTGGGCTCGTCGAACAACATGATTTTGGGTGTAAGACAAAGCGAGCGCGCAATGGCCACGCGTTGCTGCTGCCCGCCAGACAATTGCAACGGATACTTCAGTGCTTGCTCTGAAATACGCACACGCTTGAGTTGTTGCATGGCACGCTCTTCAGCCTCAGCCTTGGGCATGTTGCCCACCCACATAGGGGCCAGTGTGAGGTTTTCCAACACGGTAAGGTGCGGAAATAAATTGAACTGCTGGAACACCATGCCCACTTGGCGCCTTACAGATTCAATCGATTTGACATCGTCTGTGAGTTCTGTGCCGTCTACTTTGAGAACGCCAGACTGGTGCTCTTCAAGGCGGTTGACGCAGCGAATCAGTGTGCTTTTGCCAGAGCCTGAAGGACCGCACACCACGATGCGCTCGCCCTTGGCCACAGACAAATCAATGTCACGCAACACATGGAAATCACCGAACCATTTGTTGACTTTTGAAAATTCGATGATGGGACTTGAGGTACTCACTTCACTGTCTCCGTGTTCCAGTATTCAGATGGGATTCCAGCCATTGGCTGTAGCGTGACATGGCAAAGCATGCAATGAAATAAATGCCAGCCACAAACAGCTGGCCTTCAATAAAGAACTTGCGCCAGTCGGCATCGCCCAGCGCCAATTGCACGGCGCCCGTGAGGTCGTACAAGCTCACAATGGTGACCAAGGATGTGTCTTTGAAGGCGCCAATGAAGGTGTTCACAATGGCGGGTACGACCAAGCGCAAAGCTTGTGGCAACACAATTTTGCGTTGAATTTGCCAGTACGTCATGCCCAAAGAATGAGCGGCCTCCACTTGACCCTTGGGCAGTGCCTGCAAACCACCTCGAATCGTTTCGGCCAGGTAAGCGGCAGTGAACAAAGTCATGCCAATTAGGACGCGAGCCAACACATCAATCTTGGTACCTTGTGGCATGAACAATGGCAAGATGAAAGATGCCATGAACAGTACAGAAATAAGCGGTACGCCACGCACAAACTCAACAAAGATGACGCACAAGGTGCGAATGGCGGGCAGGTTGGACTGCCTGCCGAGCGCCAACAAAATGGCCAAAGGAAATGCAAGCACCAAGCTCACACTGGCCAACAACAAGGTGAGAGGCAAGCCGCCCCAGCGCGCTGTTTCAACAGGTGTCAGGCCAGCAAACCCGCCCAACATGAGCGCAAAGAAAAACGCATAGACCGCCACCCAAGCAACAACCAGGGCAGGCCGCCAAAACGTTTTCAAACAAGAGACCACCAATAAAAAGACTACTGCGGCACTGGCAACCAAGGGGCGCCATTGCTCTTCAAAGGGGTAGCGTCCAAACAAAATGAGGCGGCCTTTTTCTGCTACCACACCCCAGCAGGCACCTAAGCCGTAAGCGGCCCGGCAAGCCGCGTTGTCGGCATCGGGAATGGCGTACCAGATGGTCCAATTGAAGATGGGCGGAATGGCCCAAACCAACATGGCCACAAAAATGACCGTCAACAAGCTGTTAACAGGGCCGTCGAAAAAGCCACGCTGAATCCAAGCCATGAGTCCCGTTTCATTGACAGGCGGTCGACGCGCTGCGATGGGCTCGAAATGTTGTTGGTAACCGGTGCTGCTCATCATCGGTCCTTAATGCGCATACGGCGGTTGAAAATGTTCATGATGGCCGAGGTGATCAAACTCAAACTCAAATAAATCAACATGACCAATGCAATGCACTCAATGGCACGACCTGTCTGATTCAAGGCCGTAGAACTGATAGACACTAAATCTGGATAGCCAACGGCCACAGCCAATGACGAGTTTTTGATCAAATTGAGGTACTGACTGGTTAGCGGTGGAATGATGACGCGCATGGCTTGCGGCAACTGAATGAGGCGCAACTCTTGGGTGCGCTTCAAGCCTAATGCCACGGCCGCTTCGTGCTGGCCAAATGACACAGATTGAATGCCCGCACGAACCACTTCCGCAATGTAACCAGAGGTGTAGACCGTGAGTCCAACCAGCAAGGTCAGGTATTCGGGTGTAACAGAGCCACCGCCCACCACACTGATTTCTGTAATTTCGGGTATGTCAAGTTCACTTGGGACGCCACCTGCCAACCAGCCGATAACGCCGCACACAATGAACAAACCCAAGCCAGGTAAAAAGCTGGCTTTGACCTGGCCGGTGGCTTCAAATTGCTGTTTGACGTGGCGTGACCAAAATTTCCAAGCACCGATGCCTACACACAAACCAATGAGCGTGCCCCAATGTCCAGGTGCCCAAACGGGCAGAGGGTATTGCAATCCATTCTTGCTGAAGAACACCCCTGCAAGAGGTTTTAAAGGCTCTTCAATGGGAGGCAACAACTCGGTCATGGCAAAGTACCACATGAAAAGTTGCAGCAGCAAAGGAATGTTGCGGGTAATTTCAACAAAGCTTGCGCACAAGGATTTGACCAAAGTATTTTGGGTGAGTCGGCCAATGCCAATCATGGTGCCCAAGATGGTGGCCAAGACCAACCCGACCAAGGCAACGCGCAATGTGTTGCTCAAGCCAACCAGGTAAGCCACGATGTAATTTTGTGACGAGTCAAATTCAATCAGACTCTCGCCAATGCCAAATCCGGCAGGCTGTAAGAAAAAATCAAAACCACTTTGAATGCCCCGTGCGCGCATGTTGGCGAACGTGTTGGACATCAAGTAGCCCACGGCAATGGTCAACCCAACTATGGCTAGGATTTGATAGACCAGTCCGCGAAAGGCTTGGCTGCGCCAAGACCACTGTCGTTTGGGAGGAGGAGGGGTGCTCATAAGAATAGACCGGCCCGCACGAGGCGGGCCGGAAGTCTTTGTGAAAAGCCGAAATTAACGTACAGGAGGAGCGTACATCAAGCCGCCTTTGTTCCACTGGTTGTTCAAACCACGTGGCAATTTCAAAGTGGACTTAGGACCGACATTGCGCTCAAACATTTCGCCGTAGTTGCCCACAGCTTTAATGGCGCGGTAAGCCCACTCTTTGTCCAAGCCAAGCAATTTGCCGGTGTCTTCAGATGTGCCCAAGATACGCTGAATCACAGGGTCTGTGCTGCTGCTTTTCATTTGGTCCACGTTGGCTTGTGTGATGCCATACTCTTCTGCTTCGATCAAAGCGTAAGCCACCCATTTCACAATGGCGAAGAACTCGTCGTCACCACGGCGCACGGATGGGCCAAGGGGTTCTTTGGAAATCAACTCTGGAAGGATCAGGTGATCATCAGGGTTGGTGGCTTCTTTGTTGCGAACAGATGCCAGACCTGAAGCGTCTGTGGTGTAAGCCTGGCAACGGCCAGCGAAGTAAGCCTTGTTGGTGGCTTCTTGCGTGTCAAACACCACGGGCTTCATGTTGAGCTTCATGACCTTGGAGTAGTCATTCAAATTCTTTTCAGTGGTGGTGCCAGACTGCACGCACACTGTGGCGCCTTTGAGCTTGGTAGCGCTGGTAATTTTTGACTTTTTAGGAACCATGAAGCCTTGGCCGTCATAGTAAGTCACGCCTGTGAAATGCAAGCCCAAAGAGGCATCACGGCTCAAAGTCCAAGTGGAGTTGCGTGACAACACGTCAATTTCGCCGGCTTGCAGCACAGCAAAACGCTGAGCAGCGTTTAAAGGTGTGTATTTCACTTTGAGAGAGTCGTTCAAAAGAGTGGCGGCCACAGCGCGGCAAACATCCACATCCAGACCAGCCCAAACGCCTTGGCTGTCTGCAGCTGAGAAGCCAGGCAAGCTGGGATTGACACCGCAGTTCAAAGTACCGCGTGCTTTGATGGCATCAATGGTTTTGCCAGCAAAAGCGGGGGTGGCCAATGAGCCTAGCAATGCCAAGGCGGCAGTTGCCAGCAGAGGGCGTTGGATCAGTTTGCGAAGGGATTTCATGAATTAGCTCCGAAATTAAGAAAAGCACATTTTGCATGAAAAATAGCGCTAAAAACCGCGGGTAATTGCTGACTTTTCAGGCTGAAATTGGTTCTGGCCCCAAGAAAGTGCGCCACCTACAGAGGCGCCCCATGAAAGTGCTGTCTATTTGGAATGAAAAGCATCTGGTCACACAAAAGTGACATTTTCTGGTGCTAAAGGTCTTTTAAAGCCAAGGCAATCTGATTTTCAAAAATTTCAGGTTGACCTAAAGCCTTGGCATTTAGCAAGGCCAATTTGACCAAAAACAGTTCTGACTTTTCAGGGCCAGCTTGATCAATGGCGGTGGCCAGTCGGTCGTAAACCTGTTCTAAGCCGGCAATGTCTAAGGTATGGGCTGGTTTCATTGCATCACCGCAAGTTGAAGGCTGGAAAGCAAACGTGTGGCATCTACTTGAAGCCAGCGGCCACACACGTGTTGGTCGGGTCGGAATAAATAAGCACCACCGGCTGAGACGGCGTAACGAAGTTGAAATCTTTGTTGCGGGTCGAACAATGTTTTGTCTGCACCCGTGACATCCACATTCTTTTGGGTGATGGCCAACAACTTCAATGGCAGGCCCTTGTTTTTAGCTTGATCAACGGCCCGCAAAAGGTCTTGTGGAATGCCTTGAAGTGTTGCGACATAAACCAAGTCAAATCCACCGCCTAAGTGATCTAACAAAAAGTCGTCTTGTTGAAGTTGAACGTTTTGAGGCGGTGCACCAAGAGATGGGCCATCTGTAAATTGCGCATTGTCATCAGACGTGCTGTTTAACGCAGAGTGTTTGTACTCATGGGGCCGCGACGTGCGCCAGTGGTAAAGCGGGCGCACATATTCTTCGGTCAATGACAAAGACAAAACGGCATCACGCAATAACCTAAAGCCTCTGCTTGGAGGTGCCATGAAGCGTGTACTTTTGCCAGCCTCCGTGATGATTTCGCGAGCAGCGCCAACTCGCTCTAGGCTGTGGTTTGCCATCAATTTTTCGGGAGCGATACCTTGTAGAACATAGGCCAAATGCCAGCCCAAGGATTGGGCATCTTGAAATGCTGTGTTGGCGCCTCTCACGCCGAAGATGGGCAGTAAATGTGCGGCATCGCCCGTGAACACAATGCGATCGTGAACATAGTCTGGCAAGGTAAGAGTACGGGCTGAGTAAACAGAACTCCAATCCATTTCCCAAGGCTTGCCTTCAAAGCCAATCATTTTGAGTTGTGCGTCGATGCGTTCTTGTAGAGACTCTGGTCGCAAGGCTTCCTCTGGCGTTTCACCGGGCGGCAATTGATAGTCAACACGCCAAATACCATGTGGCTCTTTGTGCATCAGGATGGTGTTGCCGCGGTTCCAGTCTGGATCAAAAAATGCCAAGCGCTCTGTGGGGAAGGGCAGGTCAATGCGAATATCGGCAATGACAAAGATGCTCTCAAATGAAGCGCCTTCTAATTTCAAATTCATGGCACTGCGAATTTCAGATCGGCCGCCATCGGCAGCCACAAGCCATTCGGTTTCAAGCTGATACGGGCCAGCAGATGTGTCGACATGGGCTGTGACACTGCCCGCCGATTGTTCAGCGTGGACCAGCTTGTTGCCCCATCGAAAATCAATCAAAGGATTGGCCGTGCACGCATCATGCAAGTACTCTTCTAAGTACTGCTGTTGAATATTGATCATTGGAAAAAATCGATCATCGGGATCGAGCGGTGTTTCCATGCGAAACACTTTTTTTCCCCGGTAAATAGAATTGCCGCAGCGCCAAGGCAATCCGTTTTCAGTCACGCGATGGGCCACACCTACCTGCTGCAAAATTTCCATCGATCTGCGCGTAAACACAATGGCGCGCGAGCCTTGTGAAAATTGAAGATCAGAAGCCAAGACCACACTGGCCACGCCATGCCGCGCCAATTCCAATGCGGTGACCATACCAGCAGGTCCAGCACCCACAATTACCACCTTCTTTTTCTCTTGTATCCCGTTTTCAGTGGGCAACCAAGGATTGAAAACTTGGTAGTTGTAATAAATTGAAGGACGCGGGTTTGCGCTGGGCAGGTGCATTGGAGGTGTTAGTTGGCTTTGATGCCCGCAGTTTGCACCAGTTTGGCAATTGTGTCAGTTTCAGCCTTGATGAACGCATTGAAGGCCGTGCTGCTCATGGGCATGGCTGCAGCACCAATGCTGTCTAAACGGGTTTTGAATTCAGGTGAATTCAAAATCTTCACCACCTCTGCATTGAGCTTGTCCAGCACAGGCTTGGGTGTTTTGCTGGGTGCCAGCATGCCCACCCAGAAGGTGTATTCCGAACCTGTCACGCCAGCTTCCACGGTGGTGGGCGTGTTGGGCAAATCGTCAGAGCGCTTGGGTGTGCCTACAGCCAACACCTGCAACTTGCCATCCTTTATCAGGGGCAGGGCAGACACAATGGGTGCAAAGAACCAATCAATGCGGCCACTGATGGTTTCTGTAAGCGCCTCTGGGGTGCCCTTAAAAGGAATGTGCGTGGCACTGATACCTGCTGCAACTCTAAACTTCTCAGCATTGATGTGTGTGGCAGAACCAGTGCCGGCAGATGCATAGTTAAAACCATCGGGTTTGGCCTTCACTTTGGCAATCAAATCTTTCACATCTTTGTAGCCCTTGCTGGGCGATACCACCATCACGTTCGGCAAACTGGCCAGAGGTGTGATGCCCACCAAGTCATTCAAAGTGTCATATGGCAGATTGGGATAGATGGCGGGGTTGACCACATGGCCCGAAGAGTGAACCAACAGCGTGTAGCCATCGGGGTTGGCTTTGGCCACTTGATTGGCGGCAATGGTGCCGCCTGCACCAGGTTTGTTTTCAATCACAACCGGTTGGCCTAAGGCGGTGGTCAGTTTTTCTGCCACTGCACGGGCCACGATGTCGGTGCCACTGCCTGCTGTAAAGGGCACCACAAATTTAATGCTTTGCTTGGGCCAGTCTTGCGCTTGCGCAACCATACTGATAGCACTGAGTGCCATGCTTGCCAATGCAATTTTCAAAAAGCTTTTTCTCAAAGTCTGGGCTTGTGTTTTATCTTGCATGATGTCTCCTGAATAATTATTTGCTAGCGTGCGGATAGGGCATGGCCAGCAAAATGCTGGCCACTTGGTTTGATCTGTTGACGACTTGCCGCTTTTCCCCAGGTGCGAAGCAAGCCGAGTCGTGAACTTTTAAAACTGATTCTGTGACAACGCCATTGAGCTCAGACACCAAGGTCACTTCACCCTCTAGCACCACATAGTGTTTTTCTACTGGCGAGCCATCTAGGCCCGTATGGCCACCCGGTTGAATTTGTGAAACTCCCATCCACAAAGTTTGCGACGGACCCGCTTCATGGCCTTGTAGCCTGAGGCACTTCATGTCGTTGTGATTGGGGGCCTTGTATTCAGGTGCTTGATTGAAACGGGTGATGTTCATGGCGGCTTTAAGGTTTAAGAACGATTCTGTTTTTGGCGCCAGACAAAACTTCTTTGTAGGCCTGCATGGCGTGCGGTAAATCAATCATGTCGGCTGATGCCACTGGAAATGGCTTCAAGGTGCCATCTTCAAAGCCTGGGCGAAGTTCGTCTAACAATTCACAAGAACGCACACAGTCTAGTGCCAGAGTGTCAATGCCCACAAAGTTGTGCATGCCGCGGTAGAACTTGAACAAATCAAAAGCTACTGTTTGTCCCTTGGTGGCAATGATGAAAATTTGTGTGGCGCCTTTGGCCATGACCGCATGGCCCACTTCCCAATACACTTTGTCAACCGTGTTGAACACCAAGTTGGCGCCTTTGCCACCCGTTAAATCCATGATGCGCGTGGCAGGCTCCATGTGTGTGCTGTTAATCACTTCAACATTGGCACAAGCAAAACCCTCTAATTCATCTTGCCGCTGCACCGCTATGACCTTGGCGCCTGCACGGGCAGCAATTTGAACGGCAGCCTGACCCACCTTGCCGTTGGCCCCCAGCACCACCACCGTTTGACCAGCTTTCACGCCACCGGCGCGGCTAAAACCCTCGCAAGCGGTGACAAAGGGCACGCCTACTGCGCCTGCCTCTTCCATGCTGATGCCCTTTGGCACTTTTTTTACGGCAGCGATGGGCAACACCAAATAGCGGGCATGACTGCCATTGCGTGTGATGCCAATATCACCGCCAGAACCCCACACTTGGAGGCCTTTTAAAGCATCTGGGCCTTCCACCACAATGCCTGCAAAATCGCGCCCCGGTGTTCTAGGAAACACGGCGTGCGGCATGATGCCCAAGGTGGCTTTGACATCGCTCGGATTCACAGCGGCAGCCATCACTTGAACCACTACCTCACCTTTGGAAATGGTGGGCTTGATTTGATTTTGACAATCGAGTTGCAGCGTGTCTATGCCGCCGGCTTTGGCTGCAACGTGCAGCTTGTAAGAAGAGGACTCAGAACTCATTGCAATGGAACTTGGTGTTTGCTGAAATTGAATCAAGCATGATTTAAATGGAGCATGTCCCGAGCTTGTGTGGTGTTGGCCACTTGTCCGCCCATCTGCTTGATGATGTCGGCTGCTTTGGCAACCAACTGTGCATTGCTCTGGGCCAATACACCTTTTTCAAGGTAGATGTTGTCTTCCATGCCAACGCGCACATGGCCGCCATACAGCCAACTTTGGGCAACGATGGGAAACTCTGAGCGTCCTAACCCAAAAGCAGACCATATTGCGCCAGTAGGCAATAAATTGCGTGCATACATTAGCGTTTCAGGCGTAGCGGCAAAACCATATTTCACACCCAACACAAAGGTCCACATGCCGGGGCCATCGAGGGTGCCATCGTTGATCAAGTCGCGGGCCAAATGCAAATCACCAGAGTCAAAAATTTCCAGCTCAGGTTTCACACCGCTGTCTCGAATGATCTTGGCCATGATGCGCACATTGCGCGGCGTGTTGATGACCACATCAGCCCCGCTGTTCATGGTGTTCAAGTCCAAAGAGCAAATGTCGGGTTTGATAATGGCAATGTGCTCCACCCGTTTTTCTGGGGGAACCAAGGTGGTGCCAGGCGCGTAAATTTTCGGGTCATTGGCATCTGGCACAAATCGGCCACCAGGTCCTGTGGTGAGGTTGATGATCAAAGATTTGTTGCGCTTGCGAATGCGTTCTACCACATCGCGGTAGTGCTCTAGTTCCATGGAGGGACGGCCTGTAGCGGGGTCGCGCACATGGATATGAACAGCAGCGGCACCAGCTTCTGCCGAGGCCAAACATTCATTGGCGATTTGCTCTGGCGTGACGGGTAAATAAGGCGTTTGCTCTGGCTTGGTAATGTTGCCTGTGATGGCGCACGTTATGAGGGTGGGGCGGTCCAACATTTACAAGCTCCTTCCGCCATCAACCACAAAGCGTGAGCCAGTGGCAAAACGCAGTGTGGTGGCGCAGGCTTCAATGGTCGCGGCGGTGTCATCGACATGGCCAATTCGTTTGAGGGGAATGGTGGCAGCAGCTTTGTCATTAAAGTCAGCGCCGCGGCCGGGTACGAAGCTTGAATCAACCACGCCTGGAGAAACTGCAATGACGCGAACTTGAGGCGCCAGTGCTTTGGCCAATCCCTTGGTTAAAACATCGACACCTGCTTTGGATGCGGCATAGGCCAAATTGCTGCCAGCACCCGTGAAGCCAGCAATGGAAGACACATTCACAATGAGCCCGTCGCCGTTGGCTTTGAGCAAGGGTGTGAAGGCACGAATGGTGGCAAACACACCGCGCAAATTGGTTTGCACCACCTCGTCAAACAATTCGTCGGTTAAACCTTCTAAATCATTCGCAGCTACAGGCTTGGTAAAGCCAGCGCTGTTGACCAAGATGTCGCAGCGTCCTGCACGTTGCTTCACAGCGTCTGCAGCTGCATTCAAGGCGGCCGTGTCTGTGATGGAGGCAGTGAGTGCAAAGTGAGCACCCGAGGACACTTTGGGCAGCGTGTCCAAAAGGGCTTGTACTTTTTCAGGTTCAGAGCGGTCAATGGAAACAATGCGTGCGCCCAAGGCGGCCAGCCTTTTGGCTGTGGCCCAACCAATGGCGCCTTTGCCACCTGTGATGACAGCGACATGCCCGTCTAATTTGGAAACCGGTTCAAAACTCATGGTGTGCTTTCAATTTTTTTAAAGTGTTGCAAGTTGCGCGCTTAAGGGATGGGCGGCATGGGGAAATGCGTTTCGCCTGCTTGCAGCACAAAGTCGTAGTCGAGTGAATAGCCAACTTCGTCAACGCCCGTTCGTTTTTTGAATTGGCCGACCAAGCTTTCCACCACAGAAAAAGTGACATCGGTGTGCAGGCGATGGTCGTCATCGGCAAACACCTGCGTGATCAACACTTGATAGCCAGGTTTGGAAATCATGTAGTGCACATGGGCAGGGCGATACGGGTCGCGCAGTTGCGCGCGCAGCAAATCGCCACAAGGGCCGTCCACCGGCACGGGGTAGCCAGAAGGCCGCACCGATTTGAAATTGAACTTGCCCTTGGCATCTGTTTTAAAGCGGCCGCGCAAATTCATGTCGGGTTGTTCTTCGTCTTGATTTTCATAAAAACCCAAGGGCGAGGCCTGCCATACATCGACTTCTGCGTCTTGAATAGGATTGCCTTGCGCATCGCGCACGTGGCCCGTGACTTCAAACAGCTGATCATGAGCTTTGGCCTCTGGACCATGAGAGATGTTGCTGCCAGGTTCATAAATCGGTGCATTTTTGCGCCAGAAGGGGCCCAGCAAAGCTGATTCAGTTTGGTACTTGCCCGCACTTTCTGCGCGCTTCACATTGTTGATCAAGGTGATCAAGGTGGAGGCGCCCAAAATATCGGAAGCCAAAATGGCCTCGTTCTTTTTCTCGCTGGTGTTTTGCCCCAAGCCCACGACAAACTTGCAGCCCATTTCAAACTCTTCATCGGAAGGTTCTACCTCGCGAATGAAAGCATGAAGATGTTTGACGAGAGACTGCATGACCTCGCGCAGGCGAGGGTCTGGGGTTCTCTCAAAAACTTCCAAGACTTGATCGGTTATGTTCTCTCGGGTTACATAGGTCATCAAAAACTCCAGAAGGGCGTGAGCAAAATTTAGCGTTGACGATTATTATGAAGTCTGAGCTAGCCCGAGGACATCGTACAAATACTCATAAGGCAAGCCTAACAACTCACATCAAAGCACTTTGAGAAACACGGTATTGAGGTTTGGCACACCAGAAAGGCCCCTTCCAAGCAGGTTTTCTGGGCCCTCCAAAGGGTAAGTACCATGCAGCCCTAAGCCTGCTGCCAGTTATTTGTACTTGGCTTCCAAAGCGTCAAAAAATGGTTTTTGAACCAAGACTTGACGCTCTGCAAAAGTGGCAACCAAGCTGGTGTCTTCTTGCAACTCGCCCTGTGCTTTGAGTTGAGTTAGCGCTTGCGTCATGCCACGCACTGCGCCTTGCAAAGCGGCATTGGCATAAAGCACCAGACCAAACCCCATGTCGGCCAATACTTTTTGCGGCAGTGCGGGCGTTTTACCGCCGATGACCACATTCACAATTTGCGGACAGCGCAGTGCTTTGGCAATGCGCTGCATTTCTTCAACACTTTCTGGCGCTTCCACAAAAGTCATGTCGGCACCGTGTTCGGCATAGGCCGCGGCCCGGTCTAGCGCTTCGTTGATACCCAACACTGCGCGTGCATCGGTGCGCGCAATGATTAAGAAATCTGGATGCTGCCGTGCATCGACGGCCGCCTTGATTTTGCCAATCATCTCTTCTGCTGAAACTACAGCCTTGCCGGCAAAATGGCCGCATTTTTTGGGCATAAGTTGATCTTCAAGCTGAATGGCATTGGCACCTGAGCGCTCTAAGGTGCGCACTGTTTGACGCACATTCAAAGCATTGCCAAAGCCGGTATCGGCGTCAACGATGATGGGCAGATCAATGGCATCTCTGGTAGCCGCTGTGTGCTGCGCCAAATCGCTCAAGCCAATAAAGCCCAGATCGGGAATGCCATAAAACGTATTGGTAATGCCTGCGCCACTGAGGTAAACCGCTTCAAAACCAACTTGTTGAATGACCCTGGCTGCCAGCGCGTTGGCAGCACCGGCGACCAACAGGCCGTTTTTGGCATTCACTTTTTGTCGAAGCAAGGTGCCTGGGTGAAGGCTCTGAGGTGAAGGCGTCATTTAATCTTCTTTCATGCCTGTGGCGCGAATGATGTTGCCCAGCTTGGCGCGCTCTGCGTTCACAAATTCATTGAAGCTGGCGCGTGTGCCACCCATGGGTTCAATGCCCATGATTTTTAGTCGGTCGGTAATGGCTGGGTTTTTCATGGCTGCGTCTACGGCTGAAGCCAACTTGTCCATGATTTCTGGCGGTACACCCACTGGCGCATGGATGCCCGCCCAATGGGCAATCTGAATTTCAGGAAAACCCAACTCGGCTGTGGTTGGTAGGTCGGGCGCTGCAGACATGCGCTTGGTCCAGGTGGTGGCCAATGCCTTGAATTTGCCACCAGGTTGAGTGTGCGGCAGCGACACAATGCTGGCCTCTGAGGTGCCCTCTACCTGCCCACCCATGACTGCCGTAGAGCCTTCAGAGCCACTCTTGTAAGGCACTGGAATGAGCTTGGTGCCGTAGTGCATGTTCATCATCTCTGACACAAAGTGCGGTGTGCTGCCCGTGCCAGCTGTGGCAAAGTGAGCGCCTTGACCTTGCTTTGCAAATTCAATGAACTCTTTCAAATTGTTGTGCTTGGATTTGGCGGATGTGACGATGATGGATGGCGCCAAACCAATCATGACCACGGGTACCAGCTCGTTGTCTTTGTAGGGCGATGACTTCTTGATCATGGTGTTGGAAATAACACCAGCCGCACTGATTAAAAAGGTGTAGCCATCTGGCGCACTTTTAATGCCCAGCGTGGTGCCTAGGGTGCCGCCTGCGCCTGGCCTGTTGTCTATGAGTACTGGTTGGCCTAATACCTTCGAGGCGCCTTCAGCAGCTGCTCGGGCCAGCAAATCGTTAGCCCCGCCCGCGGCAAAGGGCACGATGAACTTGACGGGTTTGTTAGGCCAATTGGCAGCTGAGTTGGTCGTTTGTGCCTGGCTGTTCAAGCTGAAGCCACAAAGAAGCGTTAAGGCAAGGCAAGTTGCAGATTTGTGTAGCTTTGCTCTGCGGGTTGCTTGAATTTGATTCATGTTGTCTCCCTAAGGCTTAGGTGTGTTGGAATGTCAGTTATTATTTTGATTCATTCAGAGGTGCCATGTTATGACAATTTCTCGCCGACAGTGGCTTCATCAAGCTGCGCAATGGAATTTGGCACTTGCCGCCCCTGCTTATGCTTTGACCAGTTCACTGGTGCAAGCGCAGCAGGCTTGGCCCTCTAAGTCAGTTAAATTGGTTGTGCCATTTACCCCTGGCGGCACCACAGATTTTGTCACGCGCTTGGTGGCCATTGAATTGGCCAAAGCCTTGGGTCAAAGTGTGGTGGTTGAAAACAAAGCCGGTGGCGGTACCGTCATTGGCGTGGATGCTGTTGCAAAATCAGCGGCCGACGGCTCTAGCTTTGTCACTGTGGCAAACAGCTTTGCCGCCAATCAAACATTGGTAAAAAAATTACCTTACGACACCCTCAAAGACTTGAGGCCAGTTGCACTGATGGGCATGTCGGAGCATGTGCTGGCCACACACCCGAGCAGTGGCATTAAAAAATTATCCGACCTCAAATCAATGACTGCTTCTGCTTCAGACAAAGTAAGTTATGCCTCATTTGGCAATGGCACCTCGGCACATTTGTCTGGCGCTGCCATGGCTCAGCAAATGGGCATGAACTGGGTGCATGTGCCCTACAAAGGTCAGGCGCCTGCACTGGCAGATTTACTGGGTGGGCAAGTCACCATGATGTTTGGCAATTGGCCTGAATTTAGAAGCCATATTCAGTCAGGCAAACTCATTGCCATTGGCATGGCCACTGCAAAGCGTTCTGTGTATGCACCAGATATTTCTACATTGGCAGAGCAAGGCGTGAACATTGAGTCCAATTCTTGGAACGGATTGCTAGCGCCTGCCAACACGCCAGATGCTGTGATTGAGCGAATGAATGCCGAAGTGAACAAAGCCCTTTTAGCGCCGGCTGTGCTGGAGGCATTTCAAAAAGGCGGCATTGCATCTTTGTCTGGTACACCAGAAAAGTTTGCTCAATTCTTAAAGTCAGAAATTGAAAAATACGCGCAAGTGGTGCGCAAAGCCAACATCACTTTGGAGACTTAAGGCGCTCTGATCTCAGAATGAGCAAGCCGGAAATGACCAGTAGAAAAATACCGGCCCATCCAAGCATATTGGGTACTTCATCCCACACCACATAGCCAATGAGCAGAGCAAACAGCAAGCCGCTGTACCGAAATGGCGCCACCAAGCTCATTTCACCTGAACGCATGGCCACAATAAGCAGGTAGTAGGCTAAAGAGAGAAACAAGGATGCTCCGAAAAGCAAAGCCAGCGATGTGCTGTCAACAGGCGTCCATGTTTGAGTGAGCGTAATGCCGCCAGCCGCCAAGGCGACTGAAACCGCCGTTGACAATGTGATTAGAAGCGCCGGTACATGAAGTCCAATGGCACGAGTGAGTGTGTCGCGCGTGGCATGAAACAAAGTGGCCAAGACAGCAATCCATGCATAAACATTGAAGCCTTCGGAGCTAGGCTGAACCACCAACAGTACCCCACTGAAGCCCAACAAAATCAGCAAGCCTCTTTGCACCGTGACCTGCTCTTTGAAGAAAACAATGGCAAACACCGTGATGAACAAAGGGGAGGCTAGGTTAATGGCTGTTGCGTTACCCAAGGGCAAGTGAAAGACTGCTGTTAGGTAGGTGAGTGAGGCCGCGGCGTCGACAGAGCCCCTGATCCACAAGCGCTTATTTAACATGAGGCGCCAGTTTTTGAGATGCCCCATGGTTTGCGCCATGATTAGCACCAGCGTGGTGGCCATGAGACCGCGAATGAAAATGAGTTGGGGGCCAGGTAGCGTGGCGCTGACTTGTTTGACCAGTGCGTCATTGGCGATGAAAAGCGCCATGGCCAGGCTCATGGCCAAAATACCGCGGCGATTGTCAGCGTTCATGCAGACCTTCTTGGTGATCACGACAAGGTCATGAAAAAAGCCCCCAGTGCGAACACGGGGGGCTCTAAGTTTGGTGGCTCTTCACGGATTCGAACCGCGGACCTGTGGATTATGATTCCATCGCTCTAACCGACTGAGCTAAAGAGCCTGAGCCAAAAATTATAGCAAACGATTGGGTTCAATTGTTAGAACTTTTGAATAAAGTTTGGGACCTTGCCAATTTGATTGAAGTGCGCTTTTCTCGCGGCTACGCAAAAACCGTTGTTCTAAGTTGCTTTCAGCGTTGGGGGCGTGCTTTTGATTTGATGTGGTCTTCAGGTGTCGTTTTAAACGACAGTTGCTGGTGTTGTCCTTTTAAAGGACAAACTCGATTGACGTACCAAGACCATACAGAAATGCATTGAGGGTTTTATCTAAAGCGTTTTCAATAAAGCGCACCAATAATGTGCTGAATATTTTCATTGGGGTTGTGAAAATGAAAAAAATCAGCTCAATTGCTGACAGCGAGAAC